>Ga0076299_137_pt1 | contig 4282 bp, 3 predicted proteins | sample RifGroA2_FD_67793 | JGI IMG/M metagenome (GOLD analysis project Ga0076299, IMG submission 67793) | Berkelbacteria bacterium GW2011_GWA2_35_9 | reverse complement strand
AATCTTTGTACTTTTGCAGCACCCTCTGATGACATTCCTGCACTAGCAAATCTTGGTCCAGATGGTATTGCTGAGGCTTTTTGTGTAGCATTTGTCTGGACTGCAGTCGCCGCAGCTTTAACAATATCAATATCTTCTTCTTTCACTTCCTCTGCAATTTCGGTCTCGTCTAATAAATCACTGGCCTCAACACTAACCGGTCGTTTCAAGTTACCATATGGATCTAGCTTAGCCACTATTTCGGGGGCGGTATAGTTGTTTTTAGAAACATAACGTTTTCCGTCATATCCGCTCCAAGCGTATAATGTGGCTTGATCTAATCCAGCGACTCTTAATTCTGAGGCTTTTACACCCCTCAAAAATCCTTGAAGAGCAAAAACTTCAGTCAAGTAATATCGATCCTCTTCTGGAAAGTTTTCGTTATTAACAAACGCTAAAATTCTTGTATTTAAGAATTCTTTAAAAGTTAGTCCAGATTTTTCAGCATCTTCCCATCCGACTAACATATCTAATGACTTTCCGGGATCAAGTACTGCCTCACGAAGAGTTGCTGATTTTCCAAGTGAGCCCTGGCCTCTTGCTTCCAAAATTTGTCCAGAACCTGTAGTTATTGTCTGTCCAAGATACGCTTTTTGAATCCAGTCTGTAGCATCACATAGAGACTTCAAAGTATCATGAGCGTCCTTAACTGACAATTTAATACCACCCTGAACATCCATCAAGCTAGCAAGCATAATATCGTAAAGCTCATCTGGAGGAAAATAATCAATTGCCATCGATTCAAACATTCTTACAAGTGCTGGATCCAATTTCTCACGCTCTACATGCTTCTCACTTTTTACGTTTTCAGTAGCTCCTATTGCAAACTTATCTCCAACAAAAATTTCCTTATCACCATCTTCTTGAACAGTTACTCTCGAACCTATGCGGGCGTTTAAATCGGTTTTAAGACGCATCAATATCTTGTTAGGAACAACATTAATTTCATCAAAAACAAATGGAACGTTTCGTTCCATAGCTCTAATAAATGGAGCAGCTCCAAACATTAAAGTAACCTGACCATCCTTTGTCCCACCTTTAGTCTTTCCATATACTTCATAGTTAGTCATCAATTCATGACCAGTTAATCGTTCCGCCTCTGCATTAAAAAGGCTTCGAGAGGCATGTAAAAGAAGTTCCGTTTTCCCACCTCCAGTAGGGCCGGTGAGTAATACTTTTCTTCCTTGCGCCCAGTATTGTCTGACTGAATCAATATATTTTTCTCTACTAGGAGTCTCAGCAAACCTCTCTGTTTTTAATCCCCTCTGATACTCTTCAAGTTGGCGAATTCTTACCAAATCAAAAACCTCTGGGTTCTTTTTGAGATCGTCCACTCTTTCTTGAATAGCTTGAATAACTTGTCTATTTTCATCAATCATTCGTCGTTCTCCTGGCGAATACTGTCTATTCTCCAAAAAAGCTGACCTAGCCATTTGTTCTTGTTGTAAGCGCAATTGCTTGATAGCTGTGTGTCCATCGGAAGCCTCTTTTGCTTGTCGAAGTTTTTCTACACGTTCCTCTCGAAACTTTGAATATTGCTCAACGACCTGGTTATTTTTGGTCAAATCACTAATGGTTTGTTCAGTCTCGCGTAAGTCCTTCAAATCACTTTCTAGAGTTCTGGATTTAACATCTCCACCAGTGAGTGAACCAACAGCAGTTCTTAAACCTCCTTTTTTAATCAAATCTAGTCGTTCTTGCAGACTCATTTCAGGAGGTTGGTTACTATTTGAGTTTGCGGGTTGCTCTGGTTGCCTGGCAATATCAATTCTTAATTCAACTCTATGAACTAATAGTCTGAACAATTCTTGTGTCTTTTTTTGCACATCTTCTGGAGAAAGACGTAGTTCCTCAGCGGGTTTTTGGAATAAACCATGTTTTTCCGGAATAGTTTGCGCAGATTTATTCAAATCTTTAGGAAGACTTGGTGCAAAATTTAGTGATACTTCAGATGAATTTTCAGCCATATTATCAAGTTTCTTTAATATTATTATAACCTAAATCATTAATTGCTTCTCCTAAAATTCCTGCCATTTGAGAAGTAAAGTTAGCTCCATCTGTTATTCTTCTATAGTTAACCACTTTTACCCCCATCGCTTCAAGTTCAGATTTTCTCTCAGCAAATTCACTTTCATTGGAACTAGCGCCATCTGAAAAAACGATTACCAATTTCTTTATGTTTAAATATTTCAACCCTTTGCTTTTCATCTAGATCAGGGGAAAGTGGTTTAACAACGACGTTTTCAGCTCGACCCCCAAAACTCCTTATTTCTGAAAGAGTCCTTAACTCAGGAGCAAGTAAATTATCTCTAACTTCGGGCATTTCCAAGAATTCCCTCAATGACTCCATTAAGAGTATCGCGGCTCTACGCTGTTCTTCCTTCCTGCCTCCGCTATCCATTGAACCGCTTCTATCTAAAACTGCTGTTGCCTCAAACACCGAAGGAACTTCTTCTCTTCTAACCCTACCTTCATAGTCTCTAAAAATAGTCGGGTCGGAAATTCCTTTTGATAGATCGGTCAAGGCTTGTCCGGCTAATCCTGGTTCAATCATCACTCCTTCGTCAAAGAAACCAACTAATTTTCTGTAGGGTTCCAGTCGTTCGGCAACTATTTTTCTAAACTGTTCGCGCATTGGTTCAATGTACTGTTCTATCTTTTGATATTCTGTGCGATATTCGGCCATATCTTTTTTGTTCACGCCATGTTCTTTTTCGTAACCAGCATTTTGTCTTCCACTAATATCATTTTTATCCTCACCTGGAGCAGATGCCTCAACAGCTTGCTCAACTTCTTCTGGGGACATGGCTTCAGGGGAATTTTCAGCATAATCATCATAATCACTTGAAAAATCGTCTTCGGGATTCTGAGGCCCTTGTTGTTGACCTTGTTCATTCCTCTGTTTGTCCTTATCATTTTTGTCTTCTTCGAACAATTTTTCATATACAGGCTCGACATATTTTTCGACCAATTTGACTTTTGTTAGAGGATCAAGAGATGGGTTTGTTACAATTTCAATAATATTTCTTTCGGATCCACTCCTCCCCCTGACGTGTCTTAACCCGTCCATTGCTTCTTGAACTTTAGGATCAACTTGAACTGCTTCATCCGGCAACATGCCAGTTCTTAATATTGCATAAGCCAATTGGAGATGCTTAGGTTTGTCTGTAAAATCGGTAGACGGCCATAGTTTTTCTTTATATAGTTTTGCTACGTCTTCCGATAATGTTGGAAATTGTCCAACAACCCGATGGTTATCGGCTACATCCAACAAACAGTTTTCTAAGACATGTTTTCTTCTTTCTTTCTTTGCAGCCTCTCTCCTTCTTAAAAGTATTTGTTTACCCTCTTCAGTTGTTCGCAGTTGAGTAAACTCTTTGACGTGGTCAATCTCATGTAGAGTTGCAAAGATCGATTGGGTTTCAGAGTATCCTTTTTCAGTAAAAAATTTTGGATCGTAAGTAGCTTCACCCGTGTCAGGATTAACGGCCCAACCATCACCAGGTTTAAAAGCAACTCCAAGACCTTGAGAGAAATCGTCAATCAGACTTCTTTCTCTGGCAAAGAAAGCGTTCTCTGTAGCCTCGTTCCTTTCAGGAATGTGTTCACCTGATTGGGGGGGTAACCCAATACCCATATGAATAATATCTGAGCTGTCTAATGGTGTTGTTGGTTGAGTTTCCGACATACAACTAAATATTACCATTCTTCATAAAAAAACTGTACAGAAACTTGCGTGAAAATTATTAGGGAACTATCACGAAGATACACAACAAATAGAAAATAACAAAAAGGTTATTGAAGAATATTCTTAATCATTGCTGTTATTAAATCACGAGAAACATATTATGTATCAAAAACACTATTTCCAGATTAGGTTCTCTTCCGAAAAACTTGTTGTTATTGTATGAGAAATACCAATCCTTGATACATTCATTATTTCCTCCGCTTCGTGAATTATTGACTTAGCCGATCGGAACTCAGTCTGGATTCTCAAAAGAACTTCCCTAGGTGAACGGAAATTAAAATTACCTTTGCTGATCGTGTTGAAAAGTTCGGGGTTAACAATTGCTTCTTTAATTTTGTTAATATCATCCGTATCATAAACAGCAACAATTTCCTCTCTGGATGGAAAAGTCAAATTCCAACCCTTTCCCTTAAATGATTTAACTAATTCTTTTTCATTTACCACGACTTTAATTTGGATTTGACCGGACATAATATCAAATATATTTTCTTCAGA
>Ga0076299_128_pt1 | contig 5395 bp, 8 predicted proteins | sample RifGroA2_FD_67793 | JGI IMG/M metagenome (GOLD analysis project Ga0076299, IMG submission 67793) | Berkelbacteria bacterium GW2011_GWA2_35_9 | reverse complement strand
CTTGTTAATGTGCTATCCTGAACTTAAAAGAAAGAATCGAGTTTGTCAAATTATGAGCAACAATTATTACATAAATAAATATTCACAAAATTATTTTATTTTTTTAAATAAATTTTATTCAAAATTATTGCCCAAAAATAAAAAAATTAAAATTCTTGATCTTGGGTGTGGGGATGGCAATTTTATTTACTTTTTAAACACTCTAAAATATAAAAATGTTACTGGGATTGATAATGATAAAAACCTCATAAAACTTGCAAAAAATAATTTGTTAAAAACTAATACTATTCAATTAGCAGACGTAAAAAAATATCTTAATAAAAAAAACTATTTTGATTTAATTATTTTGAAAGATGTAATCGAACATTTCGATAAGTCGGAAATTATATTAATTACTAAAAAAATTTATCAAAAGTTAAACAAAAACGGTGTCTTGATTATACAAACTGTCAATGGGCAAAGTCCTTTTTTCGGAATTCGTGGTTTTGGGGATATTACTCACAAAACTATTTTAACACCGGGAGTACTTGAAAAAATACTAAATAAATACAACTTTCGAACTATCGAAATACTGCCAGTTAGACCACAAATTTACAATCTTAGTTCTTTATTTCGCAAATTAATATTTTCTTTTTTTGAATTATTATTTAAATTATTTTTACTTGCAGAAAATGGATCCAGTAATTATGTTGTAACTCAAAATTTTGTTATTTGGGCGAAAAAATAATCTAAATTTTCTTTTGCGCTCGATACTGGATAACATATTTTGATCTTAGTCGTCGAGCTCTTTCGATTTGATGTCTAATAATTTTTGGATTAATATTGCCAGGGTTTGTTTCAAGGTCATTGATTAATTCGTCTTGTTTTTGGATTAATTGACTTAATTCCTCTTGGCGAGATAGTCCATAATCTTCAACAAAACTCAAAATTTCTTTTTCATCGACTTCTTCCCCAACACCTTCATGAAAAAAATAATTATTATGTGGTAAACCTCTTTTTACTAAATAATCCTCGAGCATTTTAAGGTGTTTTTCGTTGGCAGGATTAACCGGTTCGCCTCTTTTAAAAACTGCTTCATACTCTTCTGAGAGCTTTTGGTAAACTTCTTCGATTTTAGAATGCATTTTTGATGATTCATTTTTTGGATCAATGCTCGAATCCGGTTGTAGTCTCTCCATTTTCTTCTCCTTTTTCTTTTTTAGTAATTAAATTAAATGTAACAAAACCAATCAAGGCTGGCAACCAAATTGATATTCCACGATAAATTAAAGTAACGATAGTTGCAAGTGCAAGATCTATACCCAAACTATTAAATACATACGGCATTATACCTTCAACAACTCCAATTCCTTGAGGGGTCGGGGAGATTATCCTAAATAAATATCCAATACTATAACCGGCAAATATTGGCACAATCATATTAAGAATATTGAAATTGTTTTTAAATGAAATAAATATTACGATTAAAGACGCAATACTGATCAGGTGCATTGATAATGAAATTTTAAATAATTGCCATAAATTGCCCTTTGAGCTAATTTTTTCTGATACATCAGCTAGTTGATCGTGTTTTTCTTCATGCCAATCGTGAGCGACTAAATTTTTATTGCGAAATGTTTTAAAAAATTTATTCAATAATTTCTGAACAAATTTAAAAATTAACTGACTCAATTTTGGGTTTAAACTTGCAACAGTAAGAAAGAAGAATAAAACCAACAGAACAGCAGAAAAAATTCCATATGCGCTTAATTCATATTGACTTAAATTTTTTGTTAAATATAGAGTTAAAATTGTCAGTGAAAGGATTAAAAACAACGCTAAAAAGTCAACCGCAATCGACAAAATAATACCAATCGTTGCCCCAAACATCGATTTTTCATCCCTATTAGCTTTTTGATAAAAAATACTATATCCAGCAAAAGAACCAATTGGAGTAGTTAAGTTGATAAAATTTGCAGAGAGTAATTTAACAAATGTTTCCTTAACTGAAAAAACTATTTTATTAAGCTCAAACGATTTTTGGTAGAGGCGAGAGTAGAGAAGAAAATAATAGTATTGTAGAAAAAGGGCAATTGCTAAAAAGTACCATTTCATTGACTTAATCAAGAAGAGAGATCTATTTAAATCAGTTAAATATTTTTTACTAAAATAAATTAAAAGCCCAATCGCTACCAAAAACACAAAACTTCGTTTCAAAAAAGATTTCATTAACTATAATTGTAAAATATTTTACAATAAATTGCTATTTATTAAATTATTTTATTCCAACGAGTTCGACATCAAAAATCAAAGTTGCGTTGGCGGGAATGAGTGGGGGAGAGCCGGTTGCACCATAACCAAGATTCGATGGAATAGTTAAAGTCGCTTTTTCGCCGACTTTCATACCCTCAATGCCTTGATCCCAGCCCTGAATTACTTGCCCAGATCCTAAAATAAATTCAATTGGCTCTCCCCTATTGTACGAATTATCGAATTCAGTTCCATCGGTTAATTTACCAACATAATTGACTGACACCGTATCACCCTTTTTGGTATTTTCCCCACTTCCCTCTTGTGTAATTTCTTTTTTCAATTCTCCTCCTTGTTTGTTAATAGTTGTTGTAGTATTACTACTTTTATCGCCAGACATAAACATAAATCCAAGTAAAATTATCACCGAAATTGCAACCACATACATTCCAAAATTTTTCATATAATTATTTATTATCGTTTAAATTTAAAGATATATTATTTAGAGAATTTTGTTTTATTACAAACCCACCCGATTCCTTTGGAGCAATATCAATCCCAACAAACCAATATTTTTTTTCATTGATATGACCTGATTGAGGGTTACCATCAAAACCAACAATTATCAAGTCCATATCTTCAAACTTAATTTTTTCATTTGTGGTTGTATCGGTTCCCTCTGTATTGTTAATTACCAAACCACCATTTTCTTCTGTAATACCAATTGGAATCACACCAGCAAAACCCATATTAATTTTTGTTTGAATTGCGGGAGTATACTCACCACAAATTTTATTTGTCCAATCATTAACCCATTGCTGTTTTTCTATCGGATCTTTTGGAGCATCTGATCGAGTCGCTAGTTCTAGTAATTGAGTTATTGAATCTGGTGCAAATACTTTATTATCAACTTTATTACCCTGGAAAATTTCTTTTTTTATCGCCTCAATAGTTTTGCTTCGATTGTTTTTAATTATTTCAAACAACCCTGGGACCCGATATTCTTCTTTAATTGTTGTCGTCTCTCCAGTTGCTTTTTGAGCCGGACTAGAGAGCGGGATTGCTAAAGTTGCTACAATTCTTATTGCTTTGCTAAGCATGTTTTCACTTTTAGATCTATAACTTTCTGGACCAAATTTCATACTATTCCTCCTTATTAAATATATTTTATATAACTATATTATTAAAACTAAGTCACTATTTTTATAGTAACATTAAAACATTATTTCGACTAGTAGTGAATAATATTTAGTAGTGCATTTCTTGACAAGGGGTGGGGAAAATTATTAAATATAGAAAATATTCTAAAATAACCAAAGGAGGTAATATGTCGCCAGAACTATCAAGCCAAGGGGTAGAGGGAATGTCCGGTGATCCGTACAAAGATTGGTACGAGGAAATAGTTAAAAAACAAGGGATAAAAAAGGGAAGTGTTGTTGAACTGTCAGGTCAAGATAATGGTTCGTTTCGTTTTAGATTAACCGAAGTCAAGGGAGGGTTCGTTTCATTTGATGAAAAAGCAACTCAAGATAGTGATGGGAATTGGAATACAGTTAAGGGAGACAATACGATCAGTTGGAACAGAGTTGAAGATATAATAAATGTGACTCGGTTTAAAGAATATGATGGTCAGGAAGTTAGTGTGGAAACAAAAAATGGTTCAAAATATAGAGGAATTTTATCGCTCGAAACTCATACTGACCCAACTAAAGAAACTGTTGGGCTAGACTTAACTGATGAGAGTGGTAATAAAACTGGTCAAGGGAGCAACCCGATCTATTCCAACTCAATCGAATCGATTAAATTAATTGAAAGATGATCTGATCTTATACCAAATATGCACGCTTTAGGAATGTGCATGTTTGGAGGTAATGGGATTGATATAATTAATAGTTTTTGATAATATAAAAATATGGAAAAGTTATTTACTCAAAAAGTTTTGTCATACACAGTTGTTTTTGAACCAGACTTGGAAGCAGGTGGGTTTACTGTTACCGTTCCTGCACTTCGTGGCTGTGTTTCAGAAGGGGATACCTACGAAGAAGCCGTTTCCAATATTAAAGAAGCAATCCAATGTTACATCGAGAGTTTGCTAAAACATAACGAAGAGATTCCAATAGAACCAGACACGACCCTTCTAGGGAGAGTAGAAGTTAACGCACCAAAAAGATATGCCAAAGTTGCCACGCATTAAACCAAAGGTGGTTATTCGCCGTCTCAAAAAAGCCGGTTTTGTTTTAGATCATATTGTCGGCAGTCACCAAACTTATATCTACCCGAATAATAACCTCCGTGTTACGGTTCCCTATCATAGCAAAGACCTTAAACCAAAAACTCTAAAAAGCATACTCGATCAAGCTAATTTATCAGTTGAAGAATTTATCGTACTAAAATAATTCGTTCCCCATTTTCTAATTACCTGTGATCCAATTATCCACAGCTCCCGTCTTGACCCCGCCAGAACCACTTTCTGAAAAAGGGACTGGAGATATCAGTTAAAAATAAAAAGGAGGAAAAATGTTCGGAATAAAAAGGGGTTTTACTGCGATTGAAGCGGTAATAATTGTTGCGATTCTCGCAATGCTTGGCGGTATTGTTTGGTATACATTAGGGAATAAAGCTGGGGCGGATGTGATTGTCGGCGGGAAAGGGAAAGCAGTTGCATCAGGGACTACATTTAGTCCTAATCCGATAATAGTGCCGAGTAGTGGAGTTACAAATTTGACAGTCAATACAAATGTTTCGGGCGCTATAGGTACCGTATGTGTTTTTTATGTTCCAACTAATGTTGAACAGAATATAAAAAATATATTTTCACAGGGATGCGAAGGAGTTAAAAAAAATAACCCTCAAATTATAGTGACGCCTATGGGCTATAGTAATGGAAAGCCAAATTTTCCAAAAAATACTTACAATATTTACATAAGAGTCCAAGATTCAAGTAAGAAATTATCCTATTTTAAAGCCGATGGAATTTTAACTGTAAATTAAATAACTATGGAGATACTTCAAAAATGCACGAACCAGGTTCGTGCATTTTTGGATTAAGGATCTATCGTTTGTAAATTTTACTCTCCCTTCTCCCCGTCTTTTGGTTCTATATTATTTCCAGCGATGCTTTTACTGATGCGTTTGAGGTATTCTTATATTCAACATCTTTATACTT
>Ga0076299_129_pt1 | contig 6125 bp, 13 predicted proteins | sample RifGroA2_FD_67793 | JGI IMG/M metagenome (GOLD analysis project Ga0076299, IMG submission 67793) | Berkelbacteria bacterium GW2011_GWA2_35_9 | reverse complement strand
TCTGCGATTCGATAAGCTAATTCACTTGAAATTACCTTGTCTCTGCCAATAACTTTAAATGATTCTTTGTATTCTATCGGGGCATTTAGTTGTTTTTCTTTTATAATATGGAAATTAATATCGATTGCATTGCCAACAATTAACTCGACTAATCGCTCTGCTTCGTAATGGATCAATGATTCTGCAAATTTTTCTTTTGGTGTTTGTGCCACCTCTTCAAGTTCATTCAGCTTATTCGAAATTTGGGTTAACTTTCTTTTGATAAGTTCGATATCTATCATACTGCACCGACTTTCATATTTAATAAATCATTTTGTAATTGATACAAATCCGCTTCATCAATTTTTTCCCGTAAGGATGAAACATAAAATTCATTAAATCGATGACCATCTTCATCAAATAATGCCACTCCTTTCGTGGCGACCTGATATGCCAATAACGAACTCGTTCTTTTTAAGTTGACTAAATCTATTTTGTCCTCAAGTAAGCCATATATTACTGCCAAATCATATTGCAAGTCAATGAGTTGCTTAAGAGTAAAATCGTTATTTTTTGGTAAAAAAGCGATATCTATGTCCGATTCTTCGTGCTCGAGTTTGCTATCATCCAAACTGGATCCAAACTGCACAACTAAACTTAACCCAAACTTTTGGGCGATCTTGGCTATCTGACTGTTGTAATTACGACTTTCCATGTTATTAGTATAGCAAAAAAACTGAGTTCTTGCTACCCGCTACTTAATACTACTCGGTGAATTTAAAAGTCGAGAGGATTTGGTCGAAAGAATTATAAATATTGAAATGGTTCGTTGGATTGATTAATGTTTATGTCCTTGAGACCAGATAATACTGAAATATAATTGCCATCTTTAGTATTGAGTTTTTTTGTAGTAGTCCTCCCAACACTGTCTGCTACTAGTATTGTAAACTCGCCTTGAGCAATTGATATCGATTTTGAATCTAATACTGGAGTTCCGGTATTTGATCCATTAATACCGTTATTATATACTTCATTTCCATTGATTTTTATTGAAATTGTTACTTTACTAGATGTATCATTTCCAATCGAAAGGTTCAGGGATATATTTTTATCCTCTTCTCTTGTAGTAGTTGTTGTTGGGTCTTGGGTAACAGGTGATTTTGTTGTCGGCATAGTAGGTGTTGTTGAAGTAGTTCTGTCCTCAACCACCTCGCTTGGATTTCCTGGTTCGCCGGGCGTAGTAATGCCCTGATTTTGCATGTCTATTTGAGTCTGGTGGTGCCGTTTCCTGATTATTTACTACTTGCTCCTGACTATCTACTGATCCATTTTCTTCTGGCATTTTATCCTCCTAGATTATTTTATTAACTTCTCAATTTCTTTTTTAAGTATCGGCAGATCATCTTTAATCGTTTGCCAGATAATTTTAGGCTCAATGCCAAAATAGCCGTGAGCAATTTTATTCCTCATTGCAACTGGCTTGTGCCATGGCAAATTATAGTGTTTTTCCCTAAATTCATCACTCAATTCATTTACCGCTTCTCCAATCACCACTATTTGCATTAGTATTGCGTCGTAATCTAAACCAATTTTAGCAAAATTTTCAAAACTAACTCTGCTTGAATATTTTTCAATCTTTTCAATAGCGTCCCTGATATGCAATAAATGTAGTCTATCTCTATCCATTATCGTAAATCTTTTTAGCTTCTGAAAGCACATCGTCTTTAATATATTTGTCCAAAGAATCCTTTGGGATCAAATCGACCTTGCGACCCAATTGTCTACTTAGATTATCTTGGATATCAACAATCTGGAATAAACTAAATGTTTTATTTGACTCAAACAACAAATCAACATCGCTATCTGGTTTAGGATCACCATGCAAAAAAGAGCCAAACAGATAAATCCTGCTGATATTTTTTCCGTCGGGATCGCTCTCTACCGCTTCTTTGACTTTTTTCTCTAATTCTTTAACTTGTGTCGGGGTCATAATGGTTTTATTCTATCACAATATTACGCTCAATAACAGAACTCAACTAAATCCCGAATATTTTTTAACTTGCGTATTTACTCCTTCAATTTTATTGGGAATAACATCCCTGCTATCCGTCCAGCTGTCGCTATAAAATTGGTCAACTTTCCAGCCACTATCGGACCTAATGGATCTAAACCAAGCCTTCTTTGTTCCATACAATTCTTTACTGTTACCACCAGTTCCAGCGGGTAAATATGTCCTTATGGTTATCGGAAATAAATAGTAATCGCCTTGATTTTGTCCTTCTCCAATTTCATAGGATTTAACTTGAGCTCCATAAGTTGCAGTATCATATATTCTTGTTCGAAATTCAACATCGGTTACGCCAGTATCTTTTTCTAGCAAGAAATCTAGAGCATTTTGTTCATCACTATTGGCAGGTGGAGTAAATAACGCAAACATCTTTTCTAAATCAGCATTCTTTTTTATTGCATCCGTTTTGTAAACATAGTAATCCATAAATTGAATTACAACTTGTTTAGCTTGATTAGATTCAACAACAGGTGTTATTTTGAATGAAGAAATTATTTGATCAAAGATTGCCAATGCAGTATCATCACCATTTTGTATACCACTCTCCGCATATCCTATTTTGTTTTTTGTAATCTCACCATAGTAAACCTGCCAATCTCCATTTTCACAAGTCATTAAAGTTTTAACAACTTTCTCATCTCCAAATGATACTTTAGGGATTGATTTTTCTGATTGTTTACAGTTATCAGTATTGATAGAACCAGATGCATCGCCGACCACTGCAGAGGTAAATATCAAGTCAGGAGAGCCAGTATATTTTTTATTACTTGCAATTGGAGTAAATGCAACCTGTAAAGTGCCTTTATTATCTTCTTGTAATACTTTACTTTCCCAGTCGGTAGGATATTGAATTGAGAACCCAAAATCCTTACTTGAATATGTTTTCCAGCTTGCAGTGGCATTTGGCGTAGTAGGCGTTGTAACCGCCGGTGTTTAGATATTTGAATTTTGAGTTTTAGGATTTGTTTGGTTATTGTTTCTTGTGTCTTGTTTCTTTCCCAGATACCATCCTCCATACGCAATCCCCACCAACACAACTATCCCCAAAACCCACCATAATAACTTGGTTTTGGTTTTTGGTTTATCGATATTCGATAACTGATCTGGAGAGTTTGTTTGAGCCGTCTCCACCGGCTCGTTGGTGTTTTGTTCCATGTTGTTTTCCATCTTGCCCTCCTTATTAGTTAAGTTTTATACCGGCTTGTTTAATAATCGAGTGTAGTAATCCCTTCCCAATTGGTTTGTTATGCATCGGAACGGGAATAATTTTTCTTAATTCCGGATTAAACATTATCAAATGGCTCCCGGTTTGTTGCTTTTCAACGAACCCTGATTTTTTAAGAATTGCTACTAATTCTTTTGGTTTAAATTGAGGCAATTTCGGCATTGCAAAATATTATGCTCTAACTCTACGGTCCAACTCAACGCTAGAAATGATGGGATTATTCTGTTCGGTGAAAATAGAAATCCCTTCTTCTTGCGCCACATCCAAATAGCCGTCAATGGCGTCTTTTATCATCGTTAGGGCTTCCTCAATAGTTTCCCCTTCCGAAGAACAACCGGGCAGAGAGGGGACGGTAACAAAATACCCGCTCGGTTCTTGCGGTTCGATTACAACTGTGTATTTATAATGCTTGGTCATAATGGTTTAATTATAGCAAACTACAGTATTAACATCAATTTTACGACTTACGAAATTGTTATCCCTGTCTTCTGTGATCCAAGAGCCATCAACCACGAACTATGAACTATGATCTAACTGCTGCTTTGATATGTTTCGCTATATCCAGGGAAATAGTCGGTTTTTAGTTGGCGACCTTTTACGCCCATTTGCTGGAGCATTTTTTCAAACGCTTCTACCATCGGTTCTGGTCCGGAAACATAAAAAGTCCGCTCCTGCCAATCGGCAACATATTTTTTGATCGCAATTTCGTCAACATAACCTGATACCGCTTGTTCCACTTCGTAAGTGTGTTTATTTGGTTTAGGGTTTTTGGTAAAAAAATTAATGGTTTTCAGCCCGATTTTTTCCGCATCTTTAAACAAACCACTAAAGGCAACATCACTGCTACCTTTGTTTGAGTAAAGCAAAACAATATCGCATTTTTCACCCATATCCAACAGGTATTTAACCATTGAGCGAAACGGAGTGATGCCGATGCCGCCCGCAATAAAAACCAGTTTTTCCTGCGGATTTTTTGGCAAAACAAAATCGCCGTCAACATCCCGGGCGGTAATTGGGTCGCCGATATTCATATCCCGCAATTTTGCCTTAAAACTGCTCGGTTTGTCGATAATTTTAGTCGCAAGCATGAGATCTTTTTCCATTGGGCTGGAGCAAATTGTAAAAAACCGCCGGATGCCCCGTTTGTCGGCACTGTCGTGTGGCAACACCCATTCCATGTATTGCCCGGCTGTCCAATTTGGCAACTCGTCGGCTGTAAAATGAAACGCCCAAACCATTTTGGTCAGTTGTTCTTTACCCGATAAAACAAACTCACTTTTCATGAATTAACTTTATTCTTTCGACAGAATCCAAACTTAAGTGGAAAATTACTTTAACACTTTAAAAGCTTTAAGGATGACAATCAGAACGATCGCTCCAACCACTCCCCAAATGACTCCCCATATACTAAGCGACCCGGCACTGGTGGCGCTCCCAACTCTCAGCACATCGCCAATCAGCCACGCACCAAGCAAAGACCCAACGATACCGATGCCAACATTAGCTAGCGCTCCTTGTTGCTCATCTGTATTCATCATCATACTTGCCAACCAACCAATTACCCCACCGACGATAATAGTTACAATCCATCCCATATATTGTTCCTCCCTATATTAAATTATATTATATTATTTTTTGGCGATTTTTACTATTTCCTGATAATTTTTCCCTAACTTATCTATAATATCTGTGGCATCTGTTTTACTGATTTTTTTCTCCGCCTCGTAGATTTTAACTACCTTGTCGACAATTTCATTATACTTGTCCTTGGTAACTTCCCCAGCTTTGGCAATCTCGTGGGCAATTTTTTCCTTAATTTCATGAAGATAGCTGGCAATATCTTCCCTAGTTTCTTCGCCAGATTGTGGCGCCAACAAGATGCCAGCAATTGCCCCGGCAATAACCCCAACCGATGCACCGATGATAACCCCTTTTGTTTGCTTTTTCATTTTTTTCCTTTCTTATGATTGTGATTGATAATTGAAATGACTTCTGTCGTTGCTCTGCGAATATATTCAGCGCTTAAAATATTATTCCTAAGCTTTTCCAGCGCAGCGATTGTCCGCTCGGTGAACTGTTTCACCTCACCAGTTGTAGTTTTGGCGGTTGTGGCTATCTCCTCGAATTTGCCAATAAGCTTATTCATTTGGATTCTCAATGCGTTTGTCCAAACAAAAAGAACGACCATAAAAATCGTTCCGACAATGAAAAATATTGTGGCTGAGATTAGAAATAAGCTATTTAGATTTATACAACTCCCTTCTGTTACATTATACCACTATATTTACTAATAGATAGGTAAGTCCGCTAAAAAACTATTCTACTTGTCATCCTGAACTTGTTTCAGGATCTAAATTCAGGTTTACTGGATTCGGGATCCCTCCAATTCGGCGGGCAGGCAAGTCCGGAATGACATTAAATGGGATAGTATTACACTTTTTTCAATGGGTAAAGGGAAAACTACTCTTTATCGGTAAATACCACTAACCGTTTGGGATAGCCTATTAATATTTTGTTCCATATTCCTTCGCAAGTAATGAGATTCAAATGTGATCTGTTATCGCTTGAGACGAAAACCTCGCTTGTATCCGCTTTTGGGTCGTATAGTTTGATTTCCTGCACGACAAAATTAATAGTTGCTCCCTTGTCATCTTCAATAGACAGCTTATCGCCTTTTTTTAATTTATCAATATTATCAAACACCGAACCTTTGCCGTTTTTACGTCCAAAATGCCCGGCAATAACAGAGCTTCCAATATCCCCCGGGCGTATTCCGGGTTCAAACCACGAGACATTGTCCGGACTTTTTGGTATATCCATTATCCCACTTGGCAAGATTCCAACTTTCTCGAA
>Ga0076299_127_pt1 | contig 6163 bp, 5 predicted proteins | sample RifGroA2_FD_67793 | JGI IMG/M metagenome (GOLD analysis project Ga0076299, IMG submission 67793) | Berkelbacteria bacterium GW2011_GWA2_35_9 | reverse complement strand
ACGGAACTTAATGACGTAATTACAGAGGTCGAGTATTTAACAGAATCTTGGCTAGATGAATATGAGCGAAATATTTTTGATGGATTAACACTCCAAGAGTTACTACATGAGAAAGGAGCAAGATGAATACAACAAATGCAATATATGCAGATGGTAAAAACGCGGTGCTTTACCTTCGGGTTTCAACAGAAGAACAAGTAGATAACTTTTCGCTTGATACTCAAGAAGAAATTTGTCGAAAAGAAGCAGAAAAACGAGGGTATCAGATTACGGAAGTATTTCGAGAGGAAGGTCGTTCAGCAAAAACAATAACTGGTAGACCAGTACTCATCCAGCTCCTTGAGTTCTGCCGAAAGCAAAAACATCGGGTACAAGCGGTATTTGTATATAGACTTGATAGAGTTTCTAGAATTACAGCAGATTACTTGGCGATTAGGAAGAAACTCACTGAAAATGGAGTCACAATTATCTCTGCTACTGAACCAACTGGAGATAGTCCTACTGAAAAGTTAGTGGAGACAATCCTAGCTGGATTTGCTCAGTTAGATAATGATATTCGAAGCGAAAGATCGCGAAACGGCTTAAAGGCAAGATTCTTGTCTGGGATGATCGTGACTGGTCAAGTACCACTCGGGTATTTAGTCCAAGCTGGATATGCAATCAAAGATCCTAAAACCTACGATTTGATGAAGAAGGCCTGGGGTCTTATGGCAACTGGCAGCAAAAGCCTCCAAGAGATGGCTGACCTCATGAACACTTGGGGCATGAAAGAGCACCACGGAAAAAGAGAATATAACATCAGGGCACAACGAGTTAACGTATTGTTCCGAAGTAAATTTTATTTAGGACTCTTAACTTCAAAAACGTATCGTGAGGAAGTTAAGGCTCAGCATGTGCCGATGATTACAGAGGAGCAATTTTACCGAGTACAAGCAATTTTAGATGGCAGGAATCCCAACAAAGTAGCTCTCGCTAAAAGAGTTCACTCTAATCCTGATTTTCCATTACGGCGAATAGTTAGGTGTAAGGAATGCGGTACAGGGATGACTGGAGGCTGGAGTAAAGGTCGCCACGCAAAGTACGCATACTATCGCTGTGGTGGAGTCTGTAAGGGTGTTGCAGCTAAAGCCGAAGTACTAGAGGGATCACTTATAGAGACACTCAAAACGGTCACACCTAAGAAAGAGTGCCTCGATCTATTTATTGCTTTTCTGTATCGCACCTACCACACGCGTCTGGCAAGGTTACAGAAGATTAAAGGCCAAGCAGATCAGGAAATTGCTACCTTAAAAGCACTCAGACAAACCTTAGTAGAAAAGAACCTTGCGGGCGTGTATTCGGACGAAGTTTTTAAGGAACAAAACGCAGTAGTAGAAGATCGAATGGTAAAGGCTCAAGTAGTTAAAAACGATGCCACGATTGATAGATACAACATCGATGACGTGACAACTTTTATCAGAACTTTACTTGCTGATTTGGGAGAAGCCTACAAAAGATCGAGCATTAGCCAGATCAAAGTACTCTTGGGTTCAATCTTCCCCTCAGGACTGGCTTGGAGCCAAAATGGTACATTGAACCGCGAGATTAGCCCGTTATATCAATCAATTTGCACCTTTGATAACGGTGCTATCTCTTCTTGTGCCGAGGAGAGGACTTGAACCTCCATGGATTGCTCCACACGCACCTCAAGCGTGCGCGTCTACCATTTCGCCACCTCGGCAATTTGCAAAGATTTGATAAGTTTCTCCTTATTCGAGTGAATTTTGAGAAATTTCTCGTAATCTCTTGCGCTCATTCTATCAGTAAAGGATTTACTGTAGATCAATTTAAAAGGGCTATGAGCTTTAGTGGAGGTAGATTGAGCTAGATTATGTTGATGTAAACGCTTATTGACGTTATTCGTCAATCCCACGTAATACCAATCTTCTCCAACACTTTTTATTACGTATACATAATACATAAATCGTGCGCGCCTGCCTGCGCAGGCAGGTCTACCATTTCGCCACCTCGGCAATATTTCGTTATTATACTAGATTATTGCTGATCTATGTACTCTAGTTTGGTGATCTCTCTCTCGTCATTCAATTTCGTCGACACGCTCGTCCCGATCTCACTATCCACTATCCCCACGCACGCCGCTCCCATATCTTCGTTGACAAAATCGCTGCGATATTTCTGAAACATCAAATACATTATATAAAGATGAATTTTTTCGACTTTGTCAGCTTCAAGTTTTACGCTCAGCCATTTTTGATATTTCTCAGCCAATTCGCGCATATTTTGCAATCTAAACATTAGCTCGCCATAGAACCCAATTGCTTCACGAGGAGCTTGCCACTCCATGATGCTTCGGTTTTCTCCCACATAGTGTGGCTCCAACAAATTAACTTGTCTCAAATTAGATCCTATTTTGTTCCCAAGTTTCTCCACTTCCCAATCATTGCGTGCAAAGCTAACTTTATAACCCTGCACTTTTTTACCAATTCTACGCACCACATTGATAGCATAACCATCAATCATCTCCCCCATTCTTTTTAGTTTCGGGATCAATACTCTATGATCAGTCTCATCGACAGTGGCATGCCAAACTATCCAACCGATGATATTAGCCAGCATTGGTTTCTCAATATTCTCTATCCCTTCTTCCCTAATAAACAAGGCATCAACTGCGATAAGCATATCCTTCTGCCACCCAAACAGTGCCGATCCAGGAATCAAATTATTGTAAACCAAGGTTAAGAGTCTTCGACCATTGTCCTTAAATTCAATCGTATGGTTGCCACTCATCCGCGACTTTATGTCGTTAAAGTCCTCCTCTGTATGGATCATTCCTACTCCGCTTTGGTAACGTACCATCATTGTTTGACAACCTTCTAAGTTATCTACCATCAAATACATACCGTACAGCTCACTAATCCCGCCTCCTCTTACCCACGCCTTAAAGCAGGCATAAAATTCTGTAAATATACTTTCTGTTTGAACTCGCTCTAGGATTCGTGCCGCAATTTGATGCTTAACCGTTAATGGATCAGGTGGATTCGCAAACTCTTTCTGTAACGCCTTTGCAAACAGTCGCCCAACATCCTCATATTGATCTACCAAACTCTCACCTTTAGCTCTATATATATTTGACATACTTTCATTATATTGCAAAACTCATAATATATTGTATAAAAGAAGCTTGTGAATACTAACATCGCAATTTTACCCCATACTCGCCCCATCATCGCCAAACGCAATCGTAATGGGGGAAAGTTACCCAAGAAAGTTGCCATTCTCTACACCGACGAGAAGCGTGATGACTTCTACACCGAAGAACAGTACTGGACTGTAAGCGGCTCCAAAGACGAAGCCCTGGCATTTGAGCCATACTTCAAAAAACTTGGCATCAAAACTTGTTACATGGCAGGTAATGCTAGCATGGCCAAAAAACTCCAAAAAGAAAATCCCGATATGGCAATTAATCTAGTCACGACCGTCAAAGGCTATGACTATCTCGGAGCTACCATACCAAGCACTTTAGAACTATTAGAGATTCCATATACCGGTGCCTCAATTCTAGGATTTGCCCTCGGGTGTAACAAGCATTTGATCCACACCCTCCTAGCTTCTCACGGGATCAATGTGCCACCTTTCCAATTAATGACAGCGTTAAGCACTCCACTCGACCCCACACTTCGCTTTCCGCTAATCCTCAAACTCAACGAGGAACATAGTAATATAGAAATTACCCGTGCTTCAATTGTTGAAAACGAGGTTGAGTTGCGCAAAAGACTTCGTTACTTAATCAACAAATATGATCAAGATGTACTAGTTTCAGAGTTTATCGACGGACGCGAATTTGCCGCCTTTGTTTTTCAATCATACAACAAAAAAACGTACATCATCGAACGCGACATTCACTTGCCTCACAACAAATCCAAACATGAATTCCTCGAATATGATCTTGTATGGGGCGAAACATCGTGGGACTACGAAAACTATGTTAAATACAAAAAATATCATGATCCCTTGCTTACCGAAATGGTTAAAAAAGCATTTGACGTCGTCAAAATGGCCGGCTACGGTAAGTTTGATATTCGTATGGATCGGCTTGGTAAATATTACTTTATCGACGCCAACGCCAATTGCCACTTCGGACCTCCCGAATGGAATTCCGAAATGTCAGTTACACTAAGAGATGCTGGGATCCCTTTCAATACTCTTCTTAAACGTTTACTTCAAAATACCATGAGAGAATGGGGTTATTAACTATGATGCAATCTAACCTCATCAACTCACCAAACACGCGCGGACAAATAGCCAAGCAAAATAGGGCAGGTGGGGCACTACCCAAAAAGATAGCGGTACTCTACACCGATGCCAAACGCGAGTATTGCTCAACCGACGAAGAATTCCAAACGATCGATGGATCCTACGAAGAAGCTCTGTTATTTGAGTCATACTTCCAAAAATTGGGTGTCAAAACTTGTTACATTAAAGCCGACGCCAACATGACACAAAAACTAAAAAAGGAAAAACCAGACATGGCGCTTAACTTGGTCACCACCGTCAAAGGATACGACTATCTTGGCGCTACCGTCCCGGCCGCGCTTGAACTACTAGAGATCCCCTATACCGGCACCAATATTTTGGGTTTCTCTTTGGGCTGCAACAAATATCTCATGCACGCACTCTTGTCTCAGCACGGGGTTCCCGTCCCTCGTTTTCAGCTCATGTCTAGTAAAACTACTCCACTCGACCCCACACTTCGCTTTCCGCTAATCCTCAAACTCAACGAGGAACATAGTAATATCGAAATCAAGCAAGAGTCTGTCGTAGAAAACGAGGTTGAGTTGCGCAAACGCCTCCGCTATCTCCTGCGCACCTACGACCAGGACGTATTGGTATCAGAATTTATCGACGGCCGAGAATTTGCTGCCTTTCTCTTCCAATCATACAACCGCAAAGTCTATACCGTGGAGCGCGTCATCAACATGCCCGGCAAGAAGCATCAGTTTATGGACTACACGCATGGATGACTACGGTAAATTTGATATTCGCATGGACGTAAAAGGCAATTACTATTTTATCGACGCCAACGCCAACTGCCACTTCGCCCCACCAGAAACCGTTTGTGATTGCGAAATCTCCCAAGTTCTCCCTATGTATGGCGTTCCTTTCAAAATGCTCCTCAAAAGACTGCTACAAAACACGATGCGAGAGTGGGGGTATTGATATTAAATTTATAACGATTATTATTAACCAATATGCAAACTGATGAGGCCGGTGGTAGTGTTCAAAACGAAGTTTCTTTACCCAAAAAAGTCGCAGTCGTATATTCCGATGTCAAACGCGAATATTTTGTGAATGAAGAAGATTACTTAACAGAAGAAGATGCCGATGTCTACGCAGGCGACGTAGCTCAACACATCTCCAAAATGGGCATCGAAGTAGCTTCATTCGCTTGTGACAATCAAATCACCGATAATCTCAAAAAATACGCACCCGACATGGCGCTCAATTTAGTCGACTCCATCCGCGGCGACACATCACTCGGTTCTTCAGTGCCTGGACTTTTCGAGGTTCTCCACATCCCTTACACGGGCGCGGGCGTATTGGGTTGGTCACTCGGCACCAACAAATTTCTTATGTATCAACTTATGCGATCCAATGGGATCCCAATTCCCAATCATCAACTCGTCTCCAGCTCTAGCGATATGATCGACCCCAATTTACGCTACCCACTCTTCCCCAAGCTCAATATCGAACACTCCAGTATCGGCATAGCCAATGACAGCATCTGCGAAAATGAAAGAGAACTCAGAGCCAAACTCAAAGATTTGATCGTCAAACACAAGCAGCCAGTCCTAGTAGACGAGTTTATCGCCGGAATCGAAGTCACCTCAGCCGTGCTAGATGGTCTCAATACAAAAGTTTATACGGTCCAAAGAAAAACTGGTGGAGAAACCAAAGACGATGTTATGACTTTTGATAAGAAATGGAGAAATTGGCAAAACATAGGCTACGAAAAATTTGACGCACCAGGTTTAAGAGAGCATGTTAAAAAAGCCTTTGACGTCCTCAAAATGTCAGACTATGCTCGTATCGATGTCCGTATCGATCACGCCGGTCGGTTTTACTTTATCGACCGGCGTGATCGATACGGACATCGATACGAGCA
>Ga0076299_101_pt2 | contig 6298 bp, 5 predicted proteins | sample RifGroA2_FD_67793 | JGI IMG/M metagenome (GOLD analysis project Ga0076299, IMG submission 67793) | Berkelbacteria bacterium GW2011_GWA2_35_9 | reverse complement strand
GCTACTGAAGGTGTAAAACCACAAACGCTCGAAGCAATTTCTTTAGCTAAAAACTCAAAATCACCAGTTATTGTTGCTATAAATAAAATTGATTTACCTGGTTCCGATCCAGAAAATGTTAAACGTCAACTATCTGGTTACGGTTTAGTCTCAAAAGATTGGGGAGGTGAAACTGAAATTGTTGAAATATCAGCTTTGAAAAAAATAAACATTAATCAACTATTAGATAAAATAATTGAGATCTCTAAAAAACTAGATTTAAAAGCTGATAAAAAAGTTATTGTATCAGGTTATGTTGTTGAATCACATATAGAAACGGGCTATGGACCGGTAGCAACAGTAATTGTAATGCAAGGTATTCTTAAAAAAAACGATTATCTATTTTTTGATAATACTTGGGGTAAAGTTAAAAATTTAATTAATTGGCGAGGCGAAAATGCTAGTTCGGTTGAGCCGTCAAGTCCTGTAAAAATTACAGGTTTAAAAAAAATTGTCGAGATAGGCAGTCATTTTCATTTTGCAGAAAATGAAAAAACTGCTCGAACTAGTGTCGAAAAAAAACAAGAATTAACTAACTTTAAATCAATATCGGATAGTTCTGAATTAAAAACTTTTCCAATTATTTTAAAAGCAGATACAACTGGATCAATTTTCACGATAATAGATCACATAAAAAATCTTGATGCACATGATTTTAAAATTAAAATTGTTTCAAGTGGAGTTGGTAATGTAACTGAATCAGATATTAATACAGCACTAGCATCCAAAGCGATTATTTTTTGTTTTAAAACCATACAATCACAACAAATCAATAAATTAGCTGAACAAAACAGTATTGATATTTACTATTTCGACATTATCTATCAATTATTCGATAAGATTAATCAATTAATTGACAAACTTCTTGAAGATAATGTTGTGGAAGAAATAATTGGTAAATTTGAAATTTTAAAAGATTTTTTTCAAACTAACGAATCGGCAGTTCTTGGAGGAAAATTGATCAAAGGTAAAATGTTAATTGATGTTTATGCAAAAGTTATTAGAGATGAAAATCAGATTGGTAAAGTAAAAATTAACAATTTAAAAAGTAATACGACCGATGTAAAAGAAATAAACGAAAAAGGAGAATACGGAATAAAGGTGTATAAAACTAATATTAATGATAAAATAAGAGTCGGTGATATTTTAGATTTGTATATTATTAATAAAGTTATCAAAAAAGTTCAAAAAATTAATTAAAAGAACTTTTAGATTACATGACAAAAATTATTAAAAATTACACAGCAAAATTTACCAAATTTTTTTATAAAGAAATTTGGCACGATAACTTAGGTTTAGGATTTACAAAGCAAACTTTAACGGTTTTAATATTATCATTTATAGTACTACTCTTTAATTTTTCAAAAAATAAAGTCTTGGCGCAAGATAAAACTTTACTTGAGGTTGGGAACAGCAACTCTGTTGCTTTGATTTCAGAAATACAAAACTATACCAGTTTTATTGATGAAAATCCGGATGAATTGATCGAATATTTAGAAGGAACCGATAGATCATATATTGAGAAACCTTCAATTGGAGATACGATTGAATCACCTTATAAATATACCGTCTCAAAGGGTGAAACGCTTTCACAGATTGCTGAAAAATTTAATTTGCACGTTGCAACAATTCTTGAAGCTAATGATTTATCTCCCAGCGAATCTGAAAATATTTCTCCTGGAACCACTTTAACAATTCCTCCATACGACACAGATGTTTCGATGGCTTGGCTGGATGAAGTTAATAGAATTAAAGAAGAAAAAGAACGATTAGCAAGAATTGAAGAAGAAAAAAAGAAAAGAGAAGCAGAAATAATTCGACAAAAAAATTTAGCGAAACTAAAGTCTTCATCCAAACAAACTGCGTCGTCAAGTTATAATACAAGTTCAGGCCCAGGAGGTTATATTACTCCAATTAGTTCAAAAGGAATATCTCGTGGTATTAGTCGTGGACACACCGGAATTGATTACCGTGCAGATGTTGGAACTCCTGTTGTTGCTTCTGGAGGTGGACAGGTTATTGAAATTACTAACGGATGGAGTGGGGGTTGGGGTATTTCGGTTGTTTTAAGTCATGGTGGAGGTATAACGACCCGATATGCTCATCTGTCAAAAATATCTGTTGGGATTGGTCAAACAGTTTCAGCTGGTTCTTTGGTTGGATATTCTGGAAATACTGGATTTTCTACTGGTCCTCATCTACATTTTGAAATGAGATCTAATGGTTCTGTGGTTTATCCTTTCAAGTAATTCAAAATTAAAAATTTATAATTTAAAATTTATTTATTATGTTAGATAGCGCAAATATTATAGTTCAAGCAGGAAAAGGCGGTGATGGTATTGCTTCTTTTAGGCGGGAAAAATATGTTCCATTTGGGGGTCCATGGGGAGGCGATGGCGGCGATGGCGGGAGTATTTTCTTTGTAGCTACAAAAGAACTCAATAATTTAGTAAATTTTCACAGAAAAAAAATTTATCAAGCGCAAAATGGTGAAACGGGAAAAACTAAAAACATGAAAGGTAAAAATGGTGATGATTTAATTGTACCAGTTCCGGTCGGCACACAACTTTTTGAATTAAAAAAAGATAAGCAAATTTTATGTCATGATTTTGTGAATGAAAAAGATATTCAGTTAATTGTCCAAGGTGGAAAAGGAGGTTTGGGAAATACACACTTTAAATCTTCAACTAATCAAACGCCAAAAGAGTTTACTCGTGGGGAACCGGGAGAAATAAAAAAATTTATTCTTGATTTGAAATTGATAGCTGATATTGGCATTATTGGATTACCAAATAGTGGTAAATCAACTTTACTAAAAACATTGACTAAAGCCAATCCAAAAATTGCCAACTATCCTTTTACTACCCTAGATCCAAATTTGGGTACGTTAAATATTAAAAATAAAACTTTTGTCTTAGCCGATATTCCTGGATTGATTGAAGGTGCGTCAAAGGGAAAAGGTTTAGGTGATAAATTTTTAAAACATATTCAAAGAACAAAAGTATTGATACATTTAGTTGATATTAATAATGAGGATTTAAATACAGCCTATAAAACAATTAAAAACGAATTGTTAGACTATGATAAAAATTTAATTAAGAAAAAAGAAATAATCACCATCTCAAAATATGATTTTGACAACTTAAAAATATCGAAACAATCGCAAGAATTTATTCAAAAAAATGATTGTTTATTAATCAGCTCTATAACACATAAAAATATTGACGAATTGATTAAAAAGATATATAATTTGATAGCTTAACAACATCTAGCCTGAATTATTACATAAATTAATTTGACATCGTAGAGATATAATGTATAATATAAATTAACCGTTTAGGAATTGTTTTTAAATTGGATAATTTTAATTAATAATAATATTTTGGAGGTAAAAAATGTCAGAAGGAAAATTCAATCGCAGTAAACCACATGTGAATGTTGGTACAATCGGTCATGTTGATCACGGTAAAACTACGCTTACTGCTGCTATTACTCATGTACTAGCTAAAAAAGGTTTTGCAAAAGATTTAGCCGTTGACCAAATTGACAACGCTCCCGAAGAAAAAGAGCGAGGTATTACTATTGCAACCTATCACTGTGAGTTTGAATCAGACAAAAGACATTATGCTCATGTTGATTGTCCTGGACATGCTGATTATATAAAAAATATGATTACTGGTGCAGCTCAAATGGATGGCGCTATTTTAGTTGTTGCTGCAACAGACGGTCCAATGCCACAAACTCGTGAACATATTTTATTAGCTCGTCAAGTTGGAGTTCCTGAGATAGTTGTATTTATTAATAAAGTTGATCAAGTTAAAGACGCTGAATTATTAGAACTAGTTGAAATGGAAATTCGTGAATTATTGACAAAATACGAATATGATGGTGATAATGCCGCTGTAATTAAAGGATCTGCTCTTAAAGCATTAAGTGATGATCCAGAAGCTGTTAAAGCGATTGATGAATTAATAACTGCTTTGGATGAAAAAATTCCTGAACCAAAAAGAGAAATTGATAAACCAGTTTTAATGGCAGTTGAGGATGTATTTTCAATCAAAGGACGAGGAACCGTTGCGACTGGAAGAATTGAACGAGGTCAAGTTAAAATTAATGAAGAAGTAGAAATAGTTGGAATTAGACCAACTAAAAAAACTGTCGTTACTGGTGTTGAGATGTTTAGAAAAGAGCTTGATGAAGGAAAAGCTGGTGACAATGTTGGTCTTTTGTTACGAGGCGTTGAAAAAGAAGATATAGAGAGAGGTCAAGTCGTTGCTAAACCCGGTTCAATTACTCCTCATACTGAATTTGATACTGAGGTTTATGTATTAAATAAAGAAGAAGGTGGACGACACACTCCATTTGCTAAAGGTTATAAACCACAATTTTATATTCGAACAACTGATGTAACTGGTGAGGTAACTCTTCCAGAAGGAACCGAAATTGTAATGCCTGGAGACACGATTTCTTTTAAAGTTAAATTGATCCAACCTGTAGCAATCGAAGAAGGAATGAGATTTGCAATAAGAGAAGGTGGAAGAACGGTTGGAGCTGGGGTTGTAACAAAAATTAATAAATAAAAAAATTATTCAAACCTTGAAATAATGACCGACAAGACAAAGTTTAAAACTAAGATCGGAATTAGATTAAAAGCATACGACAGTAGTATTCTTGATCGTAGTGTTAAAAAAATTATTGATATTTCAACCCGTTCGGGTGCAGTAGTTGTCGGTCCGGTACCTTTACCAACGGAAATAAAAAAAACATCTGTTCTTCGCTCAACTCATGTTCACAAATCATCTTTTGAACAGTTTGAGATGAGAATCCATAAAAGACTGATTGATGTTTTTGACCCAACGCCAAAAACTATTGATGATTTGATGTCTTTAGATTTTCCGGCTGGTGTGGATATTGAAATCAAAACAACTTAATAAGTATTATTTAATAAATAATGTACTTTTGAGATAATCGTCTCGTCGTGGCGGGGTTGATTCTCAAAAGCTTTTAAAGTATATGATTGGATTATTTGCCCAAAAAATTGGAATGACACAAATCTTCGATGAAAATGGAAGAGTTTTTGGCGTGACTGTTTTAAAATTATATGAGAATAGAGTAACTAAAATAGATCCCAATAAAGATGTATTTAAGATTACTATCAGTGGTGGCGAAAAGAAAAGAATTTCAAAGGCGCAAAAAAGTCAGTTAACAAACTTAAAAATTAAATCTAATTTATGTTGGTCTAAAGAATTTTTAACAAAAAATAGTTACCATCTATCAGATGAATTAAAAACAGATTTATTTCAAAAAGATGAATTAGTAAAAATAATTGGCACTGGAAAGGGTAAAGGCTTTCAAGGCACAATAAAAAGACACGGATTTTCACGAGGACCGATGTCGCACGGAAGTCATCATCATCGTAAACCTGGCTCAATTGGTTCAACTTATCCTCAAAGAGTTGTCAAGGGTAAAAAAATGGCAGGTCATATGGGTAATAATCAAGTTACGGTAAAAAATGCAAAGATAATTGATATTGATATTGATAACAACATTTTAGTAGTTAAAGGCTCAGTTCCTGGTTCAAATAAACACAAAATTTTAATTATAAAAAATGACTGAGATTAAAGTAATTAAGAAATCTGGGATTTCGATACTAAAATTAACTGAAATTATTACAAAACATAAATATGTTTCTAAAATTGTCTCAGATAACTTAAAACGAATAATTAATAATTCATATAAACATTCTGCGCATACAAAAACTCGTGGGGAAGTAAGAGGAGGAGGAAGAAAACCCTGGAAACAGAAAGGTACTGGTCGTGCTAGAACTGGAAGTCTTAGATCGCCAATTTTCAAAGGTGGAGGTACTACTTTTGGACCTCGTTTTAGCAAAAGTATTTCAAAATCTAATTCAAAATCAGTCAATTATGCCCTTTTATCAGTTCTTAAGAAAAAAGAAAATAATATATATATTTTAGATCTATCGTTAAAAAAACCGTCAACAAAAATTGTTAAACAAACTTTGTCAGAAAATATAAAATATAAAAACATTTTGTTAATCGGTTCTAATGATACCAATATTAAATTATCAGTAAATAATATACCTTTAATAAATTATGTTGATATTTTGTCACTTAATGTGTATAATGTTTCTACTTCAGATGTGATTGTATTTACTCATACCGCTTACAATAAATATTTCAATATTAGTGATGAAAATAAAATTACAGCTAAACCAAAAAAGAAAGTTGTGAAAAATGAT
>Ga0076299_130_pt1 | contig 6332 bp, 11 predicted proteins | sample RifGroA2_FD_67793 | JGI IMG/M metagenome (GOLD analysis project Ga0076299, IMG submission 67793) | Berkelbacteria bacterium GW2011_GWA2_35_9 | reverse complement strand
TAATTTCATATTTTAATTATAACATAATATGAAAGGTCAAGAAATTAGTCCCAGGGTATGGATGCTAGTTAAGGCTTAGAAATTGGGTTTAGATTAAATACTTTTTTCCACTTCCAGCTTCTACTTCCTAACTAGCATCTAAACCCAACACCTTATTTTTATTTTATTTTTGTTTTCTCTCAAAAACACCATTACTAATATATTGCTTTATGAGAGCCTGGTATGGGATGTCGATTTCGTTAGCTTTTTCTTTGACTCGTATTAAAATATATTCTGGAATACGGATTGAAATTGGACGACTAGTTGGTTTTAAATTTGGAAACGAAACCGACTCAAAATCATTTTCATCGTAATAATCGCCAATATCAATATTTTCCCAAAAATACCTTTCCTCATCTTCACTTTTGAATTTAGGTAGTTTTAATTCTTTTTTCATAAATAATCCTTTCTTTTTTATGCGCATCTCGCACTGATATTATTCTGATTTTATCTTTTCTGATTGTATACACTGTGAATAATAGACGACGATTTTTTGTTGTTCCAATCAATATTCCTCTTTTTTCATTGTATTTTTTATTTGCTGTTTTAAGTAATATTTTATTTATATCGGAAAATACCTCCTCACTCTCAGATATCGCTACATTATGCTTAATTAGATTTTTTTTAATATTGCCTTTATCCCAGTCAAACTGAATCGGTTTTTTCAATATCCTCATATCTAAATTGTATATACACCACGCTACTTTGTCAAGTTTTTACCATCAATCTAGCTTGAGCCAAGCTCCGCAACCTTGAAGGTTGCGGAGCGGTCAGGGTAAAAACTTGACAAATGGTTATTTTTGTCTTACTATTTTTATATAAGTAAGAATTATGGAAAACATTGCTACTGTTACAACCAAGGGGCAGGTAGTTATCCCTAAAAACATTAGGTCAAATTATTCTTTGTATCCGCAAACTAAAATTTCTTTTGAAAGCAAGGATGGTTTTATCGTTCTTAAGCCAATTTATTCAAATAAAAAATCCTCTACTATTGAAAATAAACTAGCCAATTTTTCAATTGATCAAGATTTCAGAAAAACTTGGGAACAATCGTTATTAAAAAAATTAAAAAAATGGGGATGGTAAAATATTTGCTCGACACTAGTGTTGTTATTGACACAATTCGCTTGAATAGATTTAATGCTGGAGATACATTGCGAAAAAAATATTCAAACAAGCTCTATTTATCGCATATTACAATTGGAGAGTTATTTTCCGGCGCATCGGCGCAAGATAAAGAAGTAGATGAATTTCTCAAATCTTTACTAAAAGAATTTATTATCATCGATCCCACAGTTAAATCGTCAATTCAAGCTGGAAGAATAAGATATTTTTATAAAATTGCGATGGCGGACGCTTTTATCGCTTCAGACGCAATTGAAAACGGTCTAGTATTGGCGACACTTAATAAAAAAGATTTTGCAAAAATTAAAGGTCTCAAGATTAGAGTTTAGGAGTTTGGAAAAGTAATTATTGTTTTTTTACATAACTTCTGTTAGTATAGTCAAAGCGTTAAAGATTAAATAAAACAATTTATGCCTATTACAAGTTCAGCCAAAAAAGCTTTGCGAGTCGCTCAAAATAAAAAAACCATCAATGATCGATTGCGAAGAAAATTAAAATCTTTGTTAAAAAAACCGCCAAAAAACCTGTCGGATGTTATTTCAATGATTGACAAAGCCTCAAAAAGAGGAATTATTCACAAAAATAAAGCGAATCGTCTTAAAGCCAAATTGATGCAAAATATCAAGACAAATTTAGCTAAGAAAAGCACCGCACAAAAGAGCGAAAAGAAAGTGGCAAAGAAAATCACAAAGCCTGTTGCAAAAAAAATAGTTACTAAGAAAAAAATTATTAAAAAATCAGCGAAGAATAAATAATTTTTAATTTTGAATTATGGTTATTAATTCTGAGATATTAATTATTAATTTGAGTTTTTTGTGATCAAAAAACTCATCATTCCCGCAGCAGGTTATGGAACTCGGTTTTTGCCGTGGACAAAGTCAATGCCGAAAGAAATGTTACCGATAATTGATCGACCGGTAATTGAATATGTAATCCGAGACGCTGTTTTGTCCGGAATTAAGCAAATAATTTTAATCACTTCGAGTAAAAAACACTCGGTTGAAGATTATTTTGATTACAATATTGAGCTCGAACGGCAACTTTTTGACGCCGGCAAAAAACATCAAATCAAAGGTATTAAAGAAATGGCGGACTTGGCACAATTTATCATTATTCGTCAAAAACAACAGCTTGGTAACGGACACGCCGTTTTGCAAGCCAAAGATATTGTCGGCGATGAGCCGTTTGCGGTCGCTTGGGGCGACGAATTTATTGACTCCGAAAAACCAAATTTGCGTCAACTTTTTGATGTTTACAATAAATATCAAGCGACTACAATTCGTGTCATCAAATCTAAAAACAAAGAAGACGCTGATCGCTACGCATTTATTGACGCTAAAGAAGTTGAAAAAGATGTTTTTCGAGTCAAGAAAATCATTGAAAAACCGGGCGTTGGCAAAACGCCGTCCGATTTAGCTTCCATCGGCGGTTATGTTTTTCCGGCAAAAATTATGAAAGCACTAGCTAAACAGCAAAAAGGAAAAAATGGCGAAATTTGGTTAGTTGACGCCATTGAACAAATGCTTGAAAAGGGCGAACCGGTTTACGCCAAATTGGTTGACGGCGATTATCATGACTGTGGAAATAAAGACGACTATTTGAAAGCAATTGTTCTGTCGGCGCTGAAAAGAAAAGATGTTTCAAAAGAGTTTGCTAGATTTTTGAAAGAAAAGTGTGATACAATTGATAAAAGTTCAAAATTAATATCTCAGAATTAATAACCTAATTCAAAGTTAATAATTATATGTCATCCTCGGCTCGAATGAAATTCGAGATCGGGGATCCAGAAATATAATACTGGATTCCCGTCTTCACGGGAATGACATGAGATCTTAATTCTTAATTGTATTTTTAATGAACAAGCTTTGGTTATTTATAGGAGGGGGGTTGGGTATTGGATTGCTAGTAATGGTGATTGTTTTGGCGACTCAATCGAACAAAAATGGCACTACTGCCTCGACTACCGGAGCATCTAATGTTGACGAATCTGGAAAAACTATATTGACTCTCTGGCAACCGATCGATAACGAAGATGTCTATAAAGACATTGTCGAAAATTTTGAAAGCGAAAATCCGGATGTCAAAGTCAATATTGAAATAAAAGATCTCAAAACCTATGAACGAGAATCGACTAATGCTCTTTCAGCCCAAACCGGTCCCGACATCTGGGTAATTCCAAATACTTGGGTGCCAAGGCACAACGACAAAGTCGTCGCCGTGCCAGATAATTTTTTTGGAACTGAAAAAGATCAAGTTTCAAATCTTGACTATGCCAAAGAAAAGTTTGTGCCGATTGTTTCAAATGAATTAGTCGCTAATAATCAATTACAAGCGTTGCCAATGTTTATTGACACTCTCGCCCTCTACATTAACAAAACTGTTTTCAAGGAAGTAGAAAGTGAAATTGGTCAAACCGAACAACCTGATGAAGAGGCGTTAAATTTAATTTCAACCGGACCAGCGACTTGGAACGATTTAGTCAAATTAGTCAAGGCGATCACAAAAGTTGAAAATGGCGAGATCACTCGGAGCGCAATTGCTTTGGGTGAATCAACCAATATTTCGCATAGCGATGACATTTTGATGGCAATGATGTTACAAAATAAAACGCAAATTATTTCCCCAGATTATCAAACCGCCACATTTAATCTGCCTCAAACCAAAAATAGCGGTGAAAGCTATTTGCCGGGCAAAAATGCGTTCGATTTTTACCTCTCTTTTTCCAACCCACAGACCGAAAATTATACCTGGAACGAAAAAATGGCAAACTCGCAAAGAGCTTTTATTGACGGTCAAGTGGCAATGATAGTCGATTATCAATATTTTGGACAAATTATTCCTCAGATCGATCCAAATGTTTCATTTAAAGTTATGGCGCTACCGCAAATTCAAGGCGTGTCAGATAATGAAACTGAGTTTAAGCCAGTCGATTTTGCTTCTTATTACAACTACACCGTGCCTTCAACCAGTTCGAACCAAGAATTGGCTTGGAATTTTCTGAAATATCTTTACTCATCTGGCGGAATTGATTCTTACGCTTCAGCCACTTCCAGAACTAAACCGTATATTTTTGACGATATTCCGCAAAGTCTGAAGGATCGGAGTGAAAGAAATCAGCCCTTCCGTTTTCAAGCAATGTCAGCTGAAAGCTGGTACCATTCGAAAGAGCCAAATGACGCTGTCAAAACCATCCGCAATATGATTAACGATGTTAATACTGGAAAAGTTGATAGTCAGAAAGCGTTAGATACGGGAGCGAAGTTGGTAACGGATATTCTGCGAGAAACAGAAAATGCAAATTAATTTAAAATTCAGAATCCAGAATTCAGAATCTAATTCAAAATTTAGAATCAAATTAAATTATTAATTCTAAATTTGATTATTAATTCTAAGATATTAATTCTTAATTTGTACGCTGGTATTTTAGCATCAATCGTAATTTTATACGCCGCTTTTCAATATATGACATCGGCTGGCGATGAAAGCAAAGCCGGTCAAGCCAAGCAAACGCTTTATTGGGCAATAATCGGTGTAGCGGTTATTACTCTATCTTTTTTAATCGTCGCCTTTATCGGGCAATTAGGAGGCTATCAAGGGATTACTACCGTACCGCCTAGCCCATAAACAATATCAACTTAACTATGAATAAACTTCTAGCTCAAGATAAAATTGTTCCAAGAGGTTTTGATGGTGTAGACCTCAAAGAATTAGAGTTTCCCGTTAATCCTAACGATGCAATTAATAAATTTTTTCAAAACCAAAATATTATAGTTGGTGATAAAATCAAATCAATCAAAGATTCACTTGTTGTTTACACCCAATTCGCCTTGGCTTTTGCTGGATATGCATTAATGTTGGCGTTAATTTATTCAGGCGTCAAATATATGTTAGCTGGAAGCGATGAAGCCAGATTGACTTCAGCGAAAAAAAATCTTTATTGGTCAATTATTGGGTTTGCAATTGTATTTTTTGCATTAGCGATATTTAAGTTAGTAATTAGCACAAATCTCGGAGGACAAGATTGGGAACTAACTGAAAAAACTCATAACGATATATTCTTGAAGTTAATCGTAACCATAACCCCAATTATTAATTGGATCTTAAGTATTACAGGAGTTTTATTTATGATATTATTAGTTATTAATGGTTTTCGATATTTAATCAGCGCAGGAGGAGAAGGAACTGAAACAGCTAAAAAAAGCTTTGTTAATGCTATAATAGGTCTTGTGATAGTAGCTTTTTCTTTTGCAATTGCGTCGCTTATCCAAAAAACTTTCAGTGATTTAAGCATAACGCCAAATATTTAAATATTATAATATATGGTTTATAAAATAACTAATTATTTAATTGATTTTGCCTCAGCGGCTAACCCAATTGACGACATTAATGGAATTAATCCCAGTAATACTAAGCTAAAGGAGTCTTTTGCAGTCAACGAAATTACCCCAACAAACTTAGCGTCGTTAATCTACAAGACTGTACTATCTATTGCTGGTGTTGTCTTCCTATTAATGCTTCTTTTTGGCGCTTTTTCTTATCTTTTAGGAGCTGGTAATGAAGAAAAAACCGGTAAAGCCAAAAAATTAATGGTTGACGCTGTGATTGGTGTAGCCTTAACTGCTTCTGCCTATGGAATTGGACAATTTGTCCTTAATTTATTATCAACATAAAGTAAAACAATTATGATTAATTTACTAGTACAAGCAAAAGAATCATCGCTGAAAAAATATACTCAATTTGACTCGGGTTCAACCGGAAAATTGGCAACGCTAGACGATCCAGCAAAAATCACGGCTTTTATTTTCAACACCGTTATCAGTCTATCTGGGGCGATATTTATGATAATGCTGTTGGTGGGTGGAATAACTTATTTGACTGGCGCTGGTAACGATGAGCAGACAGGCAAAGCCAAGAAAATTATGATTGACGCCACAATTGGCTTAATCTTAACCCTCGGCGCTTACGGCATCGGCAAAATGGTGATCGATCAATTAAGCTAGTAACAGCAAGAATTATATGAATCGAGAACAAATTAAATACATCGCAACCTTTTTAAGCAATATTTCAATCGGAATAATAGTTGTGGGCGTAGTAACTCCTGTTTTTAATCGATCCAAGCTAGATTTTTATACAATATCCCTAATTACTATTAGCTTAATTAGTGGTAC
>Ga0076299_132_pt1 | contig 6530 bp, 4 predicted proteins | sample RifGroA2_FD_67793 | JGI IMG/M metagenome (GOLD analysis project Ga0076299, IMG submission 67793) | Berkelbacteria bacterium GW2011_GWA2_35_9 | reverse complement strand
TTTTGCAACCAAAATAGATTTTCGTTATTCTGGTATTGGCGGGCACCCCGAAGACAATACAACGGAAGAATTTGCCACCCTGTTTTCTCCAATGAATTATTCGACCGAGCGCTACAATGAACTTAAGCTAGAGATAGAAGGTTTGCGCAACCTTTATCCTCAATCGTTTTATGTGCTATGCAATGAATTTAATATTATTTCCAAAGATGTTATGAAAAAACTTTTAAGCAATCAGATTGCTAATTGTCCAACGACTCTTTAATTAGAACCTATTTCAAAACCGATAACAAACTAACAAAAATTGATATGATAAACAAAGCAGTTACAACTAGAAAAAGGATCACAACCGCAGTTTTTCTATTGGTTGTTATTTTTGGCTTATATTGGCTAATTGCAAACAAACCAAAAGCCGATGATGTGGTTCAAAATGCTGTGGTCGTCGGCTCTCTTTACGACGTTGATGGCAACCCGTTTGTCGGGTCAATCTTTTTTGGAAAAAACGTTGTTGAAACTGGCGTTGGAGGTGACTATTTTTTTAGCGGACTTCCTTATGGCTATTACGCTGTGAGTTTTATTTCTGAAAACGGCTATAATTATATGAGGTATAACGATGAGATCACCCAGTTAAGCATTAATGATCCTTATTTGGAATATAGCATTAACGATTTAGTTTTAGTTGAAAAGGGCGAAGGCAAAGACGCCTCCACCATTCCTCCTATATCTCCTCCCCCTCCCGCCGCTAACACCCCACCCACAGTTAAGCTAATCAACCCTAGTAAACCAAGCACGGTAGCCTATAAAAAAGGACTAAGAGCAACATTAATTGCCGAAGCCACCGATCCAGATGGCATCAAAAACGGGATAGTAGAATTCTGGAATGGGAACAAAAAGCTATGCGACGCCAAACATAATTCAAGCGATAAGCCCAACCAGTACTCATGCAAGATAAATAATGTTGCTAAAGGCAGTTATTGGGTAAATGCTGTTGCCTATGATGCAAAGTCATTAAAGGGTAGTAGTGATACTTATATTATACAGGTCAAATAGTCAATTGAAAACATTGTCGAAAAGAAAATCGATACAAGAATCGATAGTTTTGCAGTAGTAGTAGCAAAAGGTTTTAATGACATTCATGATAAATTGAGAGAACATGACCAAAGATTCGAAAAAATAGACCAGAAGCTCGAAGAACATGATCGAAGGTTCGGAGAGCATGATGACAGGTTCGATTATTTAAACCAAAAAATAGACCAAAACCATCGTGAATTGATTGATAAAATAGATCAATTAGGCAATAGAGATGGTGAAGATATTATTGCCGTCAGCGAAGAAATTGTTCATCTGGACAAACGAGTAACTAAATTAGAAAAAGCAGTTTTGTAAAACCCGTATTGTAGTAAAAAAAAAGACAAATCTGCAAAAACTTGACAAAAATTTCTGGGGGGGGGTATTATTAGGATAATAATGAAAAAAGGAGGCTTAAAACTTGCGCTTGTCCTCGCTCTTGCTGGAGCAGGTCTTTTGTTATTCCAATTTTCCAGCGCATCTTCTGCCCAAGCCGCCTGGAACAAACCCAGCACTTGGTTCAAACCCAAGCCGACCAACACCTCCGCTCCCGCATCTAAACCCGCCACTGGCGTTAATGTCAGATCTTCAACCACTCCCAACAACTGTTTAATTAACACCAATTCAAGCAACGCTACTCAAATAAGCAACATCAATCGCAGTTCTGCCCAAACATTCCAAGTTGCCGACAGCCAAGGCAACCAGGTCTCTACCGATTCAACTACATGGACAGTCGTCGAAACTGGCGGTCAAACATACACCCAAACACAAGGCAAAACTTTTACCGTTACCTTTAGTGTTCCAACAACCGAATCTACCCGTGTTGTCGAATCCCAAAACCCCCGCTCCACCTGTATGGTCAGCTTTAGTGATACTATTGGGAACGATATTTCCCTGAAAGTAAAAGTTAGAGATGCTAGCACAAACACTCTGTTACCCGATGCTACTGTGAGAATGTCTGTCTTGGTATCCCCCCAAACATATGGCGAGTTAACCAGCGTCAACATCAACGGTGATTACGTTTTTACCTCACCGCTGGATGACGGCACCGGCTCCCACAATCTCAACGAAAGAATTGATTACTATCTTACTGTTAAGAAATCTAATTATGTTTCCTACGATGGCTGGAATGATAGATTTTGGCTAAAAAAAGGAGTTAATGAAAAAGAAATCAAGCTAACTCCTTATTCGCCTTCTTCTATTACGCTTAAAACAACCACTGCTCAAACCGATGACCCAGCCAACGCCGCCGAAGTTACCGACTACGAAAACGGCGCCACCGTCTATGTTTATGCGCTACCCACCAAAAGTACCCAGCTTAAACAAGTGCGCTTCTATTTAGACGATGACAACAATAACTACGCCGATGACGACACAGAGATAACCGATACTGCAGGACCAAACTTCGGCGCTTTCTATCCCAACCTTGCGGTTGGCGACCACACCATAAAAGCGTATCCTTACAACACTAAAGATCAAAAAGGGGCAACTGTTGTTAAGAAAATTCGCATCAACCCTCCCCAACCTACCAATATCGCACCAACCGTCAGCATAGAGAGTTTGTATGTTGGGGGTGCCAGAAAAGACATCTCGCAACCAGTCAAGCTCAACTCTGGCGATAGCGTGGACTTTAGCATCCGCTCCAGCGATACCGACGGCAATCTCCAAAAAGTTGAACTTTACCAAGCGTCACAAGCAGCCAGAAATTATACTGCCAGTTTTGCCAGCAAAAGCATTTCAGGCAACTCTTCAGTTGACACATTTAACCATGCATTTGCTGATGTTGGTAACTTTGTGGTTAAGGCAGTCGCCCGTGACAGTGAGGGACTATCGGCAGACAGCCAAGAAATACAGATTAACGTTGAACAAAAACCGAATGTATTGATTGAAGTTGACGTACAGTTAACCAACCAAAATGGTGTGCCGCTCGGTGGCGGGCACGAGGTAAAACTGGAATGTCCCGGCATAAAAGATTACCAATTTGGTAAAACCAGCGCTAGTGGCGTGGTGGAGTTTGCCGTCTCACTTGAAGAAAACGATACCCAATCTTGCACCGTTACGGTTAATCCTAAATCAGGTTACCAAACCGCATCAAAAGCGGTTACAATTTCTGCTAACGCAACCAACCAAAACATTCAAATTCCTATCACCATTAACCAAACGACCGCCGATGCCAAGTTAAAGTTTTACTTTATCGACCAACAGTCAAAGCCGGTTAAGAGTCTGGACGTTACGATCTCGGATGCCATTGGCATTGTTGCAATTACACATGTGGACGACAACGGCGAGGCTTATGTTCACGGTCTTAAAGTGGGAAAAGAATATACTGTTAAACCCATTGAATACAGGGATGACTCGTTTTTTGTTGAATCAGGCAGCTTCCTCGTCCAAAAACTGACAATCCCCGGCGATTATATGGGTAAAACATATTCTGACTCTTTTAAACTGACCCTCAAAAAAATTCCCGGCACCACCACCGATATCTACGGCGCCTATGTAAAGGTTAAAACTTCCAGCGGTGCCTCGGTTTGGTTAAATGATATTACGATATCAAACAGATCTATGTCTATGAAAACCATTGTTGATAGCCTTTATTGGACGCCGATCCTCTATGATCCGCAAAAGACAGTTGCTTGGGGAGCCGGAACAGCAGTCACCTATTCGTATATGTCCCCAGCGTCGGTACAATATAGTAACACCGTATCAAAAACAGTTACCTACAATCCGGAGCATATAGCCGATGTTATATTGGATCTTACTGCGGACGATTTTTGCGCAACGGAGTTAGTGCCAACCTACCAATCCGGGGCAGTCCAGTTGCCGGTCAAGGTTTGTGCCGCTCACAACCAAAATGCACTGGGATACTTTGTAACCGCAAAAAAACACTTTCTTCCAAAAAGCGATTTGAGCGGTTGGGAATATAATCAGATAGAAAAATTTAAAGAGTACAGTCCCGCCGACCACCTCATAGAGCTAAGCCGTAAGGTTAAATTAAACTGGGACAGGGACAAGAGGGGGGCATTGGCAAATTATATATTAATAGACGATCTGGACTCTCCATGGACGCTGTATACGGATAATGTTGATACTGCTTATTACAAAGTGGATGTTAACCTTCTTACCGCTTGGTCGGATAAAATTTCCAGCGATGACCGGGTGCCGCTTGTAGACATTACCGATGCCGATTTGCGCAAACTTGCGGAAACAGTGCAATCGTGTTCCTACTTTTCAAAGCAGAGCCGTTTTTTGACTACCGGTTTTACCCCGCTTGATTGCGAGGTGCAGTCCAGAAAGGCAGATTTTGGCGGCAATAATTTAAAGCTCTACGACACTTTACGGTTATTTAAAATGCCTGAATTAACCATCAAGACAAGCAACATTTATTCTGTATTATATTCGGACTACTGGGAGTATCAAAATGAGTTCAATAGTATGCTATCTAGCATAACAAATACAGAGCATAAAACCGCAGTCGACGGGTTTATAAAGCATATTAAGGCGCCATAATGAAAACAACAACCACTATTTCTAAATTTCGGGTCAACAAAATTATTGCCGGCAGCATTGTCTTGTTAGCGCTTGCTGTAGTTGCGATTGCCCTGCGCAACCAGCCGTCGGCAGATGTTGTGGCGCAAGAAGGAAAAGTAAAAATCTATGTTGATAAAGGCGACGAATATGCCGGTAAATTGTTTTCCGTGTCTTTTGGCAGCAAATACATTCCGGTGTCTAACACGGGGGATACGCAAGAAGTAACCTTGCAACCGGGCGTTTACTCGACGGAAATATTTGATGAAGAGGAGTTTAGATACTCGCATAGTGGCGGTCGGAGCGTGGAGATAAAATCAGGCGAGACAACATATCTTGATTTAACCGATTTGTCTAAAGGCGATAAACTTGCCTATGTAGAAAATGCGCAGACGCAAGGTCCCCCTCCTCCCGCCAACACCCCTTCCACCATCACCTTTATAAGCCCCACCGAGCAGGCAATTGGAGGCGACAACAAACTGACCATTACCCTTCCAAAAAGCAAGACAAAAGCAACGGGAAACCTAACCGTCCAAGTTCAAGACAAAGAAGGGGTAAAAAAAGTCGAATGGTCGTACAACGGTAGCACTCCCCTTGAGCTCAAAAAAACAACTAAAAACGCTCAAGCCTACTACACCACCAAAGCGACATTTCTCAAAGGCACGTCGAACGTCAAAATCACCGCCACCGACAATTCGGGTCAAACCACCGACAGAATACTCACACTCGAGCTTTAGTAGCCAGACATGGCGGGGCATGCGGCTAATGGCATCTTGTAACGAAGACCGGCTTGCCGATCTTCTTGCGTACTACACAATATGGATAGAAAAAAGGGATTTAGGATAATCATCGGTTTTGGGGTAGCCAGCTTTATAGTATTGTTACTCTGGTTTTTACTTCTTGTGCCCAATAATGTCCACCTTAAAGGTGGACATTATTGGGCATAGGATGGCGGGGCGGGGAAACGGCAGGGGCAGTTGGAAGCAGAAGAGGAAAATAACAATTCACTGTCGGGAAAAGAGTTAAAGCCGGAAACAGGTCAAAAGGTTGAAGAAGATCAAATGCCGGAGAGTGAAAAAATAAAGTGTGCCAGAGTCGGCGTTTAATGAGGCTGTCGATGAATACGCTTTTGAAATAAAATTTAACAAATTCGTTACGAGATTTATTAAAAGCGACGATGCTTATCAGGAGTGATAAGCGGAGGAGGTTTTAATAAATCGTCTTTCGACAAGCTCAAGATGGTGAGCAAGGTCGAACCACAGTAGAAGTTGTTAGATTTTAGTCAAAATGGTATTTGTCGACAGCCTCTATATGGCTCAAGGGTCTTTAACAGAGCCAAAAAATCAGATTATTATTGCCAAAGATCTAAACTTTATTGAAAAAGATTCAAGATTAGTTAATATGTGAAATGACGCACATAAATTATTACAAGGTTTACTTTCAGCATCAAAAATGAGAAAATAGCTATATTCTAAATTCTAATTTCATTCTTAAATCATAAATCATCAATCATAAATCCAATATGAATACCTACAATCAAATATCATCTAACAAACGCAAATCCGCACTATTAATCGGTGTTTTTCTAATTTTGCTCATTGCGGTTGGTTGGGGGATTAGCGGGTACTACGGCAATCCGATATTTTTGTATATTGCGGTGGTAATTTCTTTTACCCAAGCGTGGGTTGGCTATTACTACGGCGATAAAATTGCTCTCGCAACTTCCAAAGCAATTCCGATTACCGGTAAAGAAAATCGGGAGGCAAAACAGTTGGTGAATTTGGTCCATAATCTTTCAATTACTGCCGGCATGCCAACGCCAAAAGTTTATTTAATTAACGACAGCGCCCCCAACGCTTTTGCCACCGGGCGGGATCCAAAACACGCCAGCATTGCGGTTACCACCGGTTTGGTGGAAAAATTGGAGGACGAAGAATTGC
>Ga0076299_136_pt1 | contig 6610 bp, 6 predicted proteins | sample RifGroA2_FD_67793 | JGI IMG/M metagenome (GOLD analysis project Ga0076299, IMG submission 67793) | Berkelbacteria bacterium GW2011_GWA2_35_9 | reverse complement strand
GTTTTAATAATATTATCAAGTATAAAATCACCATGAAAATGCGATTGTTCAGCATTCGATATCCAGTCAAAATCAATCATTTTAAACATCTCTTTGAGCGATGGCACTTTTTCGTCATTAATAATATCTGATTTATCTTTAATTGAACGAGTTTTTTGAAATTTTTCCACTCTCTCGATTGTCTTCGTGTAATAAAAATCATAACAAATTTTTTTAAACTCTTTTTGTTCGACTTCCTTGACTGGTTTCCACAAATTATCGTTTGCCCAAACAAGAAATTTTACGAAATTCTTTGGGTTAGCTACATCTGAATAAAGGTCACCTTTGACATGTTCGTACTGATAAAAATTATTCTTACTCTTTAATATTTTCGGAACTAAACCTTTTAGAATTTTTCCCCTTTTAACCCGGTCCTCAACCATTTTTTTGTCGTGGAAAAACTTAACTACATGTTTGTCGTGTAAAAAAATTGATTCCTCTAATTTATCTAAAATATGGAATGAATCATCAATCTCTTGCCGAGCTTTAGCTAAACTTTCAACATTGCCAGTATCGTGCCATTTTTTGCATTCTTTAGCATGAAAATCAATTCCCAAGTCAATCAATTTGTTAACGACATGCGTATCATTGCTTCTTTCATGATGTTTTTCTGAAAGATAATATTGGTTCAACTCGTGCCAAAAAGCTTTAAAATCTTTCAACGCTAAAAGCCCAACATATATATATTCAGGGTCAATTTCACCCATTTCGTGTATTTTGACAACTTTATTATTTAAAGTATTAAATGATGCGTAATGAGAAGTTGGCTCGCCTTTATAACCAAAAACCCAGTTCTTATTCGGATTGGCAGTGATACTGTCAACAATCGTGTCACTTGCATGGTAAATAAACGGCGATTGTAAATAATCTTTAGTTTTAAGCATCGAGTAAAGCAAACTACTCCCAGGACCTTCGTACTTGTCAACTTTGACAAATTTGATATTTGATTTGGGATGGGCAATATCTAAATAATCTCTTACATGGTCGCCATAATGTCCTAGGGTAACAATAAATTCAGTTTCTTTGGGGTAAGATTCGACAATATAGGAAATGGCTGGTTTTTTTCCAACTTTTACTAAAGTCTTATTCGTATAGTCAGTGATCTCACCTAACCTTGCGCCTCTACCAGAAGCGGTAATTAAAACCTTGTGGTTCATTATTTTTTTGTTAACGATGAAATTGTTTTTTCGAGTGCTATGGGGTTGCCCGTGTCGTACCAAATCGGAAAAGAAATTAATTTAATTTTATATCCATCGTCGATCATCTGGTTAAAAGGTGATGTATCGTTCAGAGTTTGGTCGTTCGGGTTTTTTTTATAAAGTTGCTCTAAGTAATTCCAGTAAACAGAATAGTCTTTTATTCCAAATAAACCGATTAATACATTTTTTGAATTGCCTTCTTTTTTATCGTTGATATTGGTGATTATTTGATTCTTATTGGCTTGAATTGTTCGATATTGGTCAAGATCACCTTCCATTTCATAACCGGCAATCCAGTTTTTATTTGGCTCGGGGATAGCTTTTCCAGGTACAAATGTATCACAAGCGTGAAAAATAAACGGGCACTGCAAAACATCTTTAGCGCAAAGCATCGAATAACCCAAACTACTTCCCGGACCTTCGTTAACTAATCGCTGGTTTGCCAGCAATATTAATCACGCTTTTGTTTTTATTTTTTGTTAATTCGCCTAAGCGTGAACCGGTTCCAGATGTGGTGATTAGTATTTTATAATTCATTATTTCTATAACGCTGTTTCTGTGTCAATTATTTTTCTCATTTCATTAAGTCTGACATCCAACGACCCTTCTTTGGGTCGATAAATAGTTGAAGAACCACACACCAAAACCGTCGCTCCAGCCGTAACCATTTTGGAAGCTGACCCAGGTGTTACTCCGCCGTCAATCTGAATTTCAAAATTTTCTCTTAATCCAACTATTTTTTTCAAATCATAAATTTTATTCAACATATTCGGTATTAACTTATGACCGACAATGCCTGGATTAATCGCCATTAATTCAACCCAATCAATTTCATCGATTAAATAATCAAGTGTTGAAAGAGATGTCCCGGGATTTAACGCTACACCCGCTCTAACACCCAAGTCTTTAATTTTTTTAACCACTCGGTGAATATGCGGTGTACTTTCAATATGAGGCACGATTACATCTGCCCCAGCATCGGCTAGTACTTCAATATATGGCTCGGGATTTTGAATCATTAAATGCACATCGACTGGTATTTTTGAATTTTCCTTGATAGATTTGAGTATCTCTGGATACTGTCCAAATCTTGGAACAAACAATCCGTCCATCATATCAAAATGTAAATAATCAGCTTTACCTTTTTCCAAAGACTTCAGATCTTCTTTTAAATTAATAATATCTCCGCAAATAAGTGACGCAGACAGCTTATATTTTCTGTTATTCATATTAATTTTGTTTATTCTAAATTTGAGTGTCTTGCCCACATCGAGTCGTGATCTTCTCCCATAACTCTCATCATCTCTAAAACTACTCCATCGAAAAATATTCCCAAACACTGTTCGTTTAAAGTTGTCATGGGTTGAATTGATTTGAAGTTATTGATCGGTTTGGTTTTGGAAGGGGCTTGAATTTGCACAACCGTATTGGCTAATTTCCCCATACTTGACTCGGGGTTGCCAGTTACTAAAGAAATTTTAGCGCCATTTTCATGCGCAATTTTGACAATATCTAATATTGTTTTTGTTTCCCCAGAACCTGACGCTACCACCAACAAATCACCTTTTCCGATCGATGGCACGGTTGCGTCCCCCAACATAAAAGCATTTAACCCAAAATGCCCCAATCGCATTGCAAAGCCTCGGGTTGCCATACCAACCCGACCAGCTCCAACACAAACAATTTTTTTCGCAGCTAAAATATCGAGGATCATATCGCTGACACTTTTTTCGTCCACCTTTTCGAGAACTTGTTTTATCTCTTTTAAAATATTATTTAAGCTATCTTTAATCATATAAATAATTATTTTTAGTATATATAACAACCTTAAATTAACTTTTTTTATATGTCAAGCTCTGGATAACTTTTAGTATATTTCTTATATAGAACTATTTTTCAAAATCTTTCTTTGAAAGAGAATATTAATTATTGTGTTAAGAGTAAATATTGACACAATTGCCTGTATTGAAACTTTATCAAAGTAAATTAATAATCCGTACACAACAAGATGAATTCCATTAATAATATTAGCTACAATCAAAAACTTTTTATATATTTGTTTTGACACAGCCATAATTAGAAAAGAATAGATTGAAAATATAAATTGAATAACCGCTAAAAATCCAAAACTTAAAACATAGTAATAATTCATCTCGTATTTATTCCCAAATAGTTTTAAGATCAAAAAAACTAATACCGAAAACAATATTGTTCCCGGTAAAATAATGATTTTTGATAACCTATCAATTTTATCAATCAAAACCTTACTAACAGATTTGGACACGGTAGGGAAGAAAACATTAATAAATATCTGAATCAGCTGAGCCACCAAATTGGTTGAAGCCATGTAGTATGCGCTATAAACTCCGAGTTGTGCCATACTTAAATATTTTGCAATAATTATTTTATCCAATGAGTTAAAAGCGGTTCCTAGCACACTGCCCAATAATATAATCTTGCTATAAGAAAAGAGATTTTTGAATATTTTTAAATCAAATTTTGAAAAATATTTTTTGAGAACAATTAAATAAAATAATATTAACGCCACCCCGCCTGTTGTAATAACAATAATATATGATAAATAATCCAATTTATCCGAGCTGATAACCAAATACGCCAGTACTGTTAACGACACCGATAATTCTAAAATACGACCGATAAACTGTTTAATAAAAACCTGCAATCCCCTGACAAATGAATCTAATAATTGTTTTAGACCAGTAATGATTGTCATTAACAGTACAATATAAATAACACTAATTTCAAGATTAAATCTAGCACTTATTTGAGAAGTAAATGTTATTGCCAATAAAGAAAACACCGCTAGATTCAAGATAATAAACACAATCGCTGTCGTAATGATTGATTTTTTTTCATTCTCATTAATTGATTTTGCGATCGCCCTAACAGAACTTAATTCAAAACTAAACATTATTGGAATTAACAAAAGTTGGCTAATTGTTAAGACTAAATTGTATTTTCCAAACTCGTTCGGACCAATCACCCGTCCAATATAAATATTGACAGCAAACATCACTACGGAAGTAATAAATCCGCCCAAAAAAGACCACGATAAGTTTGTTATAAAATCATTCGCTTCCAAGCTAGCTTTTTCTTTGAAGATTTTTCTGTATAAATAGTTAAGACCTAAGTTTTTTGCCATTATCGTTCAAAATTATTTGCGTTTTTCAAGACAATTTCTTTTTATCCGTCAACTCACAATAGTAACCGACTTTTTTGATAAATTTTCCATAACTAGGTGACAAATAGAATGAGCCAAAGCATAACGAGATTATCACAATTATCAAATAGTCTAAATGGATTGTCATTATCAAGCCGTTGTGAATATAATAGAATAAATTTGGAACAATTAATGATAACAGCACAAACAACATTATTACTATTCCGATTTTGTTTTTATTGTTTTTAGAAAGCATGCCTAAAACGACCATTAAAGGCACATTCAACCACAATATTTGCCTCGAAACGGCAGTACCGATAAATCCAGACTTAAGATTGTCAAATAGAATTTGACCCAAGCCCCCAATATTGTTCATATAGTGCTGAAGAATGAAAAGTATTGCTCTCACCCCTCCAAGGTTGTCCTCCTGGGGTATTATGTCGCGGAAAATCGGTAACAAATTATTTTTCTCAGAACTTGTAGTTGGGAGTAAAATAAATAACCCTGAAACACTGTAATTTCTTAGTAGAATTAACATCGGTAAAATCAACAATCCACAAAAAAATAGTAAGCTATGTTTAACTGCCTTTTCTTTGAAATTAATAAATATCACTACGATTGACAGAACAACATAGGCTGGTAGTAAATCAAATCTTGTCGTAATTCCTAGGCTAAACAACAGGCCGAGGAGAAAATACTTATAAAGCTGTGTATTGCAAATAAAACATTTTGCTGTAATAAAGATTGATATTATTAAAAGCGGGTATGCAAAAGATTGTTGAAACACATTTGTGGTTAAATAGAATGGAGAAATTTCTGGCCCTATACTGAAAAATATTATTAAGATCGAAAACATTACTGCCCCTAGATAGTTTTTGAGTCGTATAAAAAAATTCAAAGTCACAATTATCGCAACCGACATTAATAAACTCTGAAATAGATAGCTCCCCCACATTGATTCACCGGTAATGAAATGAAATAAACCCAAAATATATCTATAAAGTGGTTGATAGTAGTATGGTGAATTTTCTCCCGCAACAAGAAATTCACTAAAATTCTTTGCAAACAATACACTACGAGAAAAACTCTCGTGCGTCAAAGCATCGTTTCCACCACTAAATAAGATTAAACTTGAATACACTGACAATTTTGATGCAAACACGAATGAATTAGAAATCAACATATTTACAGCCATTCAATAACGAGAACACTCATTACGACAGTCAAAAGAACTCTGTTTTTACGAATCTTTAAGTTTGAATTAACGATCATTAGTAACATGAAAATACTAACTAATAACACCACTAGTGCGTTATATATCGTTTTAAAGATTTGATAAAATATTTCCGTTCTGCTCATTACAGAATTTTCCGAAGTATAAGTAAGACTATTATTTTGATCTATTTTTATGAAATCCTGATCTTGTCGGTTAGTCGTATAAACTAACTCGATTTTACTAGTCTGATTTGTTGGAATATCGATCTTTTTCTGTTGATCGCCTATTTCAATTTCATTGCCGTTAAGAGTAACCTTAGCTCCCTTAATGTTTGAAGTAGCAACAAGCACAGTATCTTTTTTTGGATTAATGAACGATGTAGCTCGAAGACGATATTTCAAGTGGTTTCTGTCTGGCTGGTTTGATGAAGTAAAGTTAAGGTCCAAGCCATTCATAAAATATAACGGAAAAGAGTACCCAGAATAGTCTATCTTCGAGACAGTATAGGAGCTCTTGCCATCATTTTTTTCAATACTTTGCTCACAGACAGAATCGTCAGTAATATTGTTATGACGAATAACGCACAGATCCCAACCAATATTCCTGTAATACTGACCTATCACCATCTGAAGCATAATCAAAGCAACAAGGTTAAATAGTATCGCTTTGTAGGTTATGTTATTATCCCAAGGCGAAAACCAAATAATAGATGAGGATAACATTACGACCAATAGTTCGAAATTCGATAACGGTAGGCCGTTAAACATTAACGCGCTATTAGTTGGCAATAAAACAAATACAACGAGTAATAGAGTTAGAAATATTTTTGGTCTAAGGATTGATTTTGACATATCTTCTTTTAATTTTAAGCATCAAACTGTGTACATGGTTAGTAATGGAAGTTTTTTTCTGCACAAAATTGGCTGTTATGGTAGGTTTTACTAAATTCTTTTTGTTCACTGGTTGATTCGTGAT
>Ga0076299_120_pt1 | contig 7069 bp, 6 predicted proteins | sample RifGroA2_FD_67793 | JGI IMG/M metagenome (GOLD analysis project Ga0076299, IMG submission 67793) | Berkelbacteria bacterium GW2011_GWA2_35_9 | reverse complement strand
ATTTAGGGTCAGGACCTAATAGTCAATTTGGTAAAGAGGTAGAAGAGAAAATACCAGGTGCAAAAGTCGTTTCTCTTGATGTAGGGTTTAACCAAGAAAATAAATTAACAATAGAAAATAAATTAATTAGTTTATTTACGAAACTACCTTTTAAAGACCAATCTTTTGATATTATAGTGTCATCTGCAGCTATGCCACTTTATTTGCATAATCAAGATCAGTTGACTGATTCGTTTCAGCAAATCGTCAGGGTATTGCGTAAAGGCGGAAGTGCATATTTTGCTCCATTAACATATACTGACATTATAAGTCTAGACAAAACAAAAAGCGTATATGATACTCACAAGCAACATAACTATTTTGAAAGTAAAAAAATAATAGAAAAAATACTTCAAACTATTGAAGGCATTTCATATCAATTTATTCCCGATGAATATATTAATGACCCACAAGATTTAGCGCCAGGTGAGCAATGGCACAAACCATCAGTATTGGTGATAAATAAATTAATAAATACATAATTTAAGGTTCGAATCCTCTCAAGTCTACCAAACTTCGCTTATTTTAGTTTGACAAGAATAATAAAATTAACTACTATTAAATATAGACAAGATGTAAAAAAAGGAGAAAAGATGGGATTGAATAAAGACGATTTAAGAGAAATTCGATCGATAGTAAAAGAAGAAATCACAGGGGAAGTTCAGGGTGCAAAGAACGAAATAATTTCTCTTTTAGGTCGTGAAATTTCTGATCTAGCCGAGATTAACCATGCAGTTATCGAGCAAGTTGACAAGATTCCTGATCTTGAGGAAAGGGTAGTTCGAGTTGAACAAAAAGCTGGTATTGTTAGTTAAGTAGAAATTGTTTTCCCCGTTTTCATCCGCACCGTGCGGGTTTTTTGATGCATAAATTCTTGCAAATAAGTACACAAAAACAAAATCACAATTATTATTTAATAATTGCCTTCATAATCCAATCTATCGAATATTGTTGACCTTGAAAATATGTAACAAATGTTCCGTACGGAACATTTGTTACAACTAAATAGATTAAATTTTTGTTTTTTGTTTTGTTTTTTGTAAAGAACAATTTAATTGTCCCGAAATTATTATCTCTAAGTTATTTTTTAATTAATTTGTAATAACCTAGACACTTCGGGTCGTATAACTTATTATCTTTGTCGATGATTTGTTCAAAATTTTGATCGATGCTTTTTAGAAATTGAAGTGACTTTTCTTTAATCCTCTCAACTCTTTCCGATATAGAAAATATTTCTTCTTCGGGCGTAAATAGTTCTTCATCTGTAAAAATATTGGCATTTAAATTACCGGGTCCGAAACGCAGTTCACCATTGTTTTTTAGAACTCTTTGGGCTTCGCTGATCATTTTAATTAGACTCTCTTTTGTATAAGTATTTACAAATGGTCCGGCGTGAGAAATAACCAAATCAAAAGTTTCGTTTGGGAAAGGAAGTTTTTCAGCATCGGCTATTATGTAAGGAACTTTCGGAATTTCTACATTATCCTCTTTTTTCCACGATTTGGGATTGTTGTCGATAGACATAACTTCTAAACCTTTTAATTTTGCAGATTCACCAATTAGGGCGGGACCAGCCCCGACATCGAGGGTTGATTTATTGTCTAGTTGTTCCCATTCTAAGCCTAAACGAAGCAAATCTTCGGTAGCATTTTTACCCCATCTTTCGATCTGCTTTTTTTCTAAAATCTCAAAATCTTGCATACAGATATTATACCTAATAAGTTTTTTGTTGCAAAAAAATATATAATATGTTTTATTATTGATACCGAGATTGGTCGGAAATTTGGACATTGACAGAAAGGGTGATGAGCTTGGATAAGATAATTACTGATAAAACTTCGAGAATTTCTTGGGATAAAACATGGTTAGATATTGCAAGAATAATTTCCCAAAGAACTTCCTGTATTAAATTTCAAGTTGGATGCGTATTAGTTAGTTCGGATAATAAACATTCTGTAATGGGTTACAACGGATCGCCATCAGGTGCGCCAAATTGTTGCGATGTTGGTTGCGCTAAAGATGAAGGCGGTCGTTGTCGTGGCTGTCATGCTGAAATTAATGCAATTATTAATTGTCATGGTTCACCCGGTACTTTTAAAGGTGGGGCAGCCTATGTGACTATTTTTCCATGCAACGAATGCGCTAAAGCGTTATGCCAAGCCGGGATTAAAAGAGTCGTTTATGTGGATGATTATTCAAAAGAACAAAATGATGGATTAAAAATATTTTCAGAAAATAATGTTAGGGTTGAAAAATGGGATGAAACTAAAAAATGCACTACTATTATTCGTTCTGACAATAGTGACACAATTACTCCTACTCCCGAACTTCGAAAAAGAGTTACAGAGTTAATTATCTATTCAGAAGGCGAAATATCAAAACAAGAGAAGGAAAAAACAAATTGGTTAACTGAGATCGGGATAAGAAATGTAAATGGGGTTGATAATAATAGATTGAATGATGTGACAATATTTATTGATACACGATTAATAAACCCTAAAAAACTAAATGATATCTACTTATTATTAATTAGCAGACCAATCGAAAATATTTATATTTCGTTTACTGTTTCCCAACCATTGAGTGAGTTTAAGAAAAAGGTTGAAGAATTAATTATGACTATTGCCCGAGGAATTCGGGACAGTATGTACCAGCGCTGAGAAGCGAAAACTCCAAGGAGGCGATGCGAAATGAAAATCAGCGAGATGACGGCAGATGAGATTAGAAATTATTGTTATGCACTTAAAGAGGAAAATGATAATTATATTTGGTCAAACCGAATAAGTACCAGGACTTTTCCTGATGCTTGGGATGCAATTTTTGAAGAAATATATTTATGCGGAACGAGAATTGAAACACCTAAACACCAAGATGGTATAACGATTCTTGGTTGGGATGCAGATATTAATGTTTGTGTCTTAGAGCCTAGTGCGGAACCATGGTTCCATAAATTAAGTATTACCGATACTCCGCTGGAGTGTGAATCATACCGATTAGAAGTAATATACGGGATACATGATGAATGGATCGGTCATGGCTGGGATTATACTTATCACGAACGATTAAGAAAGCATAAATCGTTTGACGGAAAAACAATTGATTGGGTTACTTTAAACCTCGAGCGAATAGTCGATGACTATAAAAAGAAGGGTAGAATGTCGGGTCGAGATTATGCCGGATTTACTGGCTATCCGACCGATAATGAGCTTGACGATAAACCCTGTTTACAACATATTCAGTGGCGAATTACCGAATCAAATTCTCAATTCTATCTTCATCAGTTTGTCTATTTTCGAAGTCGAGATTTTTTCAAAGCTTGGCATGAAAATGCCTATGCATTATCAGATTTGCAAAGATTAATGGCAAAATGGTTGAGTGAACGGCTAGAAATTGAAATTAATGTTGGTTCTTATTATGACCACTCATCTTCTCTGCATATTTATGGGTTATACGAAAACGAAAATGAATTAATCACTAATGCTAAAAATAGGGTTGAAAAATCTTTGGCTGGAGAAAGTGACTTGACTTTTACCACCGAACAATTTATGGGAAGTGAAAATGATATTAAACAATATCGAAGAATTATTGCCACAAGGTTAGACGCAATGGCAAAAGGTCATGGAACAAAATTGCCAGAAGTAAAGCTGACTGAACTTGGCTATGATCTTGATACTTTTCCATATCCCGCCGAATGGGACGAATAAAACAAGATAAAAGATAAAATATCAAAAATTAAAGATAAATACAAAAGATATTCTGGCTGCGATTTGCATCGCAGCTTTTTTTGTACTAAGTTAATTATTAATGAAAATTAAAATTGTCAAAATAAATAAAAACGCAAAAATACCTAATTATGCTCACGATGGTGATGCCGGGATGGATCTATTTTCATGCGTTGATGAGAAAATATTACCCAAAGAAAGAAAAGCGATTGCGACCGGAATTTCGCTCGAGATTCCAAAAGGTTATGTGGGTTTAATTTGGGATAAGTCTGGTTTGGCGGTAAAAAGTGGCATCAAAACCATGGCGGGTGTAATTGATTCGGGCTACCGTGGCGAAATACAAATTGTAATTTACAATACTTCCCAAGAACAATTTATTTTCGAAAAAGGTGATAAAGTTGCACAAATGTTGATCCAAAAAGTTGAAAATCCCGAATTAGTTGAGGTCAAAAATATTAGTCAAACTAATCGTGGGGCAGATGGTTTTGGTAGCACAGGCAAGAATTAATTTAGTTGCACTTAGAATTGGAACTGACGGGATGTTTAATTAATGAAAAAAAGCTAGTATACTAAAAATAGTCAAATAGTCACTAATATTTTTTATGGGCAGTAGTAATATCAAGAAATATCTAGATACTCAAAATATTAAGGTTGTAGAAATCTATGATTTTGATAATAAAAAAGTAAAATACTCAGAGAAAATAAAAGGCTGGAAAATCGATAAATTTAGAGGCGACGAAGAAATTATTAGAGCTTTTATAATTGCTAAACTAGTTAATGAATTGGGATATAAACCAGAAAATATAGAGCTCGAAAAAGAATATGATGTTGGTAGACCTAAAGTAAATAAGCCAAGGATCGATGTAATTGTCCGTGATGATAACGGCGACGCTTTTTTATACATCGAATTGAAAAGCCCTGCAGATTACGAAAAAGACAAAGATGAAGTAATCGAAAAACAACTTTTTAACCTTGCATCGCAGGAACAAGGACAAGGTAAAAAAGTAAAATATCTTGTTTTGTACACTATTGAAAACACAGAAACCGAAGTAAAAGACAAGTGTATTCTAATCGATTATAATAAATTCACATCTTTTGATTTGTGGAAAGAGGCACGGGATTTTGCTGATGAATTACCCAAAAGGTATGGAAAAGCACAAAAAGAACCTTATGCAAAAGGTACCAAAAAGGATTTAGAGGTTAATTTTACTCATTCGCAACTCGATGGTTTAAGAAAAAGCCTACACAATGTTTTGTGGGGTGGGGGCGGAACTGATGATAATGAGATTTTTGCTTCTTTAACTCGTTTGATGTTGTCAAAAATTCAAGATGAAAGTGAAAAAAGAATTGAAGAAAAATATGATTTTCAAATTTTTTCTTCGAAAGACGATGAAAGTTTTGAAAGCCATGAGGATATTTACAAAAGAATAAACGAGTTATACAGAAGAGCACTTAGAAATATATTAAACATTACGAACGAAAACGAGATAAATGAGAGTTTTGTGATAAACAGAAGCAAATTTTCTCTTTCAAAATTGAAATTTACAATTTCAGAACTCGAAGGGTACTCGTTTGTGGGTGGAAAAAATAGTTTTGATGGCAAAGATATTTTAGGTGATTTTTTTGAAGGAATAATTAGGGATGGTTTCAAACAGAATAAAGGACAGTTTTTTACCCACATTAATATTGTAAAGTTTTTACTTTGGGGCTTACAGATAGATAAATTAACAATAAACAATATTAACAACGAGCAAACATTACCCTTTGTGATTGACCCAAGTGCTGGAAGTGGAACATTTTTAATCGAATATATGAAATTTGTGACGAATGTTGTAAAAAGGATATATCCTCAAAAGCTGGACAGTGCTAGAAATGTACAACTATTTGTGCAAAATAATTTTCACCCTGATGATATTGAAAACCAGTGGGCTGATAAATACATTTACGGAACAGAAATAAACCCTGATCTCGGTACATCCGTTAAGGTCAATATGGTTTTACATGGAGATGGATCGGCAAATATTTTTGTTGGTAGTGATATGGGGGATGGGCTTTCAAATTTCAGCAAATACGTCAAAACTTCCGGCGAAAACGCTTTGACAAAAACATTGGATGATAGTACCTATCCAATGCCGGTGAATGGTTCTTTTGATATAATCGTGACCAATCCGCCGTTTAGCGTTTCGTTGGACAAAGATACTGCCGATAATATCAAAAATATTTTCGTATTTGGCGGTAAGAAAAATTCGGAAAATCTTTTTATGGAAAGGTGGTATCAATTACTCAAACCAAATGGAAGATTTGGTGCAGTTTTACCGGAAAGCGTTTTTGACACTACTGAAAATAAATATATCCGTCTTTTTATTTATAAATATTTCAAAGTCAAGACAGTTGTTTCATTGCCACAGCTAACTTTTGAGCCGTTTACTTCAACGAAAACAAGCTTACTATTTGCTCAAAAAAAAACCATGGAGGAAATTGAAAAATGGGATGAACTTTGGAGAAAATATTCCAATGAGTGGAACAACCTCAAGACTAGATGTGAAAATTTGGTCGAGATTTACCTTTTCAAAAAAGACCGAAAAAAAATGCCTTCAATTAAAAATTTAAACGGAAAAGAAGAAAAAGAGATTTTGACAAGAATGCTTAAAGATTATTTTGAAGAAGACGATCAAAAACTTTCATCTAAAGAACTTGTTGAAAAATACAAAGACGAACTCAAAGACCTTTACAAATACGATAACGACACAAAAGATGTTTTTGGATTTGTAAATACCTGGTGGGTTTTTGGCGAAGTTGCTAAAGAACTTAATTATAAAATATTTATGGCGGAAGTGGAAAATGTCGGTTACAAGAGAACTAAAAGAGGAGAAAAACCAATGCCAAACGAACTTTATAGGATAGGTGAAAAAGACGAGGTTTTGATTGATGATGGAAAACTGGAAACAGTTTTGGATTATGTGAGAAAAATCGAGTGGGATTAGTAAAGATAGACAAGTAAAAAGGAGGAGGGGAAAAATGGAAAAAGAAATTGAAAAGTTTATTCAATTATTTGAAGGTAAATACGGGCACACGCCAGAAAGAACCAAATTTTTTATGGCTGAGTTACCAAGATTTGCGGAAAGAGTTTTTAAAGTAGATGTTGATTTAGACAAGGAACTGAGAAATTTTATTGATGAATATAAAAAAAAGGGATTGGGGGGCTTTAATGCAACATACGGAAACCTCTATCATTGGTTAATTGATTTCGCCGCAATGTTTTTGAAGGTTGATGCGTTTGAATTGAGAAGCAGAGCTTTGTGTATATA
>Ga0076299_134_pt1 | contig 7278 bp, 10 predicted proteins | sample RifGroA2_FD_67793 | JGI IMG/M metagenome (GOLD analysis project Ga0076299, IMG submission 67793) | Berkelbacteria bacterium GW2011_GWA2_35_9 | reverse complement strand
CGTTAAAATTATCAACTCCAACCACTCGATCGCCTCTTTTTAGTAAAGCGTCAGCTGTGTGTGAACCGATAAAACCCGCAATACCAGTCACAAGTATTTTCATAACTTTTTTACTATATCACTCCCAAGAACAGGTGTAAACCCAGCCTCTTTGCTCTTTAATCTTTTCCAGTAATCAATATTATATCCTCAATGCCTGACGCACGGGCTTCCTCCACAACAAACTGAATTGCTGGTTTATCAACTAGGGGCAACATTTCTTTTGGTTGGGCGATGGTTGCTGGTAAGAATCTCGTCCCCAATCCTGCAACCGGAATAATAGCTTTATTGATCATAATTATTTATACCACTCTACCGTATTTCCTAGCTCTTGGTCAATGGTTCTACCATTTTTTCGCAACTTGTTGGATATAACTCCAAAAACTTTCAACTCTACTCAAATGTTTTTCATCAGTTACAAACGGCGCAACATCTTTAGCTAACAATGTATAATTAAAACTTTCACATCTTTTAAGTAATTTATTGATAAATAATTTTTTAGAAATTTTTAATGTCTTTTCAATATATTCAAAATCGGGGCTTGTCAAACCCAACAGATAGCTTACATCATAAAAATCACGTCCTTTTTCTCTTTTTCGTTCTAAAATCGCTATCAATTTTTGTGCCAAAATAATATCGATCGGATTGACCAGGATTTTGCGATAAACATCAAATTTATTGAGTGTAAAAAGAACCGGTTCAAATAATTTATTTTTTCTTTGCGTATCTATCCGTATCAATATTTTTTCTGCAGGTGTTTGGCTCAAATTTATGTTGTGTATAATATCTCTGAATTTTATATAACAATGAAATGCATTCTTTTCAACCAATCTAAAATCAACGCTAAACCCTTTATTACCCATATCTTGTGTAACAGCTTCGATTAATTGTTTAAAAACACTAAATTCAAGCCCAAAATTATCAAAATCTAAATCTTCAGAAAAACGATCACTATTATAGACGATTCGGATTGCGGTTCCACCGATAAAACTTAAATATCGGCTTGATTTTTGTTGAAATATTGAATCAAGCAGTTCATATTGTAGATACTCGACAATTAATGCTTTTGAAATTTTCTTATCTGTTCCGTCTTGATAATAATTTTTTATTTGTTCGTAGGTAAGCATTGTTGATTAATTATTTTAAATATTGTTTTCATTTTTTTTATTGAATAATTTTTTATATAAATATTGAGTTTTTTTCTTCCGATAATCTGATTGTATATAATCGGATTAATTCTAATTCCACTCACATCATTTTCATTGTTCAGTTGACCGAGATTTAAATAAATGTAATCAATTAACGCTTTTTCTGGTTCAGCTATTAAAAACTTTCCATATTGAGTTTGGGCTGACTGATACCCCCAAAAATATTTTGAGTGAATATGACGAAAATTATACTTTCCAAAGTCGTTTTGAAAATAACGATTTGTTTTAGTCGTAACTGAAGTAATTGAAGTCACAATTTCGGGTATTATCCCATAATAACTTAAAGCTGATTCTAAACTAATATAACTTGGCTGATACATCCTATGCGCTATTTCGTTTCGATCTATTCCTTCTTGTTGGTTTGTAAATAAGTATAACCCGTTTTTCAAGAGTTTAATGTACCCTAATTTTTTCCATAAATTTAGTTGATATGGGTAAACCTTTGCATTTGCCAACGCTAAATCTTGTAAGCTAAACATTGGCTCTTTAATGATTGATCGTAATTCTTGAAATTTCATTTATTTATTATTTATAATAATATAATGATATTATAGCATAACTTCAATATTTGTCAAGGTTGGTAATAGTTGACCGTATTTCTGAGCTCTTGGTCAATGGTTCTGGGTTTAATTTGCAAAATATTTCTCATTTTGTTTAAATTTCCTAACGCTCTTTGCGCTTCGCCTGCTCGTGCCTTCTGATAATTGGGTTTATTATGATAATTTAAAATTTCTGCAATTTTATAGTATAAATCGTTGACCGATGTTTCTACGCCTGATCCAATATTGATTGTTTCTCCATCGGCGTTTTTGATCTGACACGCATTGATATTAGCTAATGCCACATCTTTGACACTAACAAAATCTCTGGTTTGTTTTCCATCACCAAAAATAATTGGTTGCTTATCTTGGCTCATTAATTTTGAAAAAATCGGAATCACGCCAGCATAACTTGAACTGGAATCTTGTCTAGTACCGAAAACATTAAAGTAACGCAAAACCACTGTTTTTATTCCAAAAACGGCTGAATAGTAACGACATAAATCTTCACCGGTAAATTTGGTAATGGCGTACGGCGACAATTTTACACCTTGATAATCTTCTGGTGTTGGAAATTTATCGGCTGTCCCGTATACTGAACACGACGAAGAAAAAACCACTTTTGTGACTCCAAATTTCAGGCTGGCTTGTAAAATATTGTTAGTGCCACTGACATTGTTTTTGAAATATTTTTCCGGCTTTTCAACACTTTCTACGACCGATAATGATGCTGCCAGGTGCAAAACAAAATCTACATTTTTAATCGCTTTTTCGACATCTTTTTTATTGGTAATATCGCCTTGAATAAATTTAATTTTGTCTTTATATTTTTCTATATTTTTCAAATATCCAGTTGACAAATTATCCAAAACTGTCACCTTTTGTTTTCTACGCACCAATTCCTCGACAATATGACTGCCGATAAAACCAGCGCCACCAGTAACTAGCGTATGCTTCATAATATTCTCCTTAAATAATTAAAGTGATTAATTTCAGCTCGCCCCGTAAACAACGCACGGCGTGACAGAATGTAATTCTGTAAGCCAGTAAGTTGTTTTACTGGGGTAAAACCACAACCACCAGTGATTAAAAATTTATTCATAAATTTTTATTTAATTCAAAATTAATATTGATAATATAGCACTTCAAGCCGTTCTAGTAAATTCTATCGTTTGGCGAGAACCAGTCCATAAATTCTTCTCGGTGGATATTTTAATTGTTTGAGTGTTTTTGCCAATTCTTGAAGTGTTGCTCCCGAAGTCATAACATCATCCACTAAATAGACTGTTTTGTTCTTTAATTTGTGAGCACACCGATCGTTTATTCCAAAAGCATTTTTGATATTTTTAACCCGATCACTATCTTGTTCGATCTGCATTTGGCTCTTGGTATTTCTTGATCTTCTAATTATCCCATTTTCAATCGGCAATTTGAAACTTTCGGAAAATATTCTAGCAATTTCTAACGATTGATTATAACCTCTGTTATTTTCCCTCCTTCTAAAGAGCGGTACTGGTATTAATACTGAATTTTTGGTAATAATTTGTTCTTTAATTTTGGATAAATCTAATTTATTAATCTCGCCCACTAACTCTTTTACACCCTCATATTTTAAATAATGGATCAGCTCTTTTGTAACCCGATTTTTGTAATTTGATAACGATAAAACGCCGGTCAAGGCTTTACTTTTGCGACGATGCTGTATGCAATAATTACCAAATCTGACTATCCGTTTACAACGAAAATCAGGACAGTGAATATTCCGCTCGATTCTAACTTTTGACAAACATTCTAGACACAAATAATTCCAACCAATTTTCTGGCAAATTATGCAATATTTTGGGAACAAAAGATCAAGTAGATAGTTTTTTAACCAATAACTGTTCCAGCTTTTTGACATTACTTTTGGCATCATAAAATTGTACTGCTTTTTGACGATTATTTTTTTGCATTTTATGCAATCCGTTTTTGTCTTTCAGTAATAAACTAATATTATTTACATACTTATCAATATTTTTTTCGTCTGACAATAAACCATTAATACCATCTTCCACAAAACGACTTATTCCGCCTGAATTAAATGCAACAATTCCATTTCCACACGCCATAGCTTCTAGCAGAAACCCGGCAGTCTGCTCAGAAGAATTTTTGAGTGTAATTGAAGTAGACAAAGCCACCCAAGTCCTGGCTAATGTTTTTGCAACTTCTGAATGCGGCAACTGTTCAAAATATTGAATATTTTCAGGATATTCCTTAATCAAATTATTAACTAAAATTTGATATGGACCGACACCAACTATTATAATTTCAATCGTAGGATAAGCATCAATAATTTTCGATATAATTTTGACTAAATATTGAATTCCTTTCTGCTCATTCAAGGTTCCAATGAAAATCAAGTTCGGATGGTTGGTTTTTAGACCCGGCTTAAATGTGTCTGTACATCCAGAAAATAATTTTTCCTGCTATTTTGCCATATTTTATTATTGGCTCATTTGTTTCAAGTGCATTAAAATAATAAGGAATTTTATTTTTCTGACAATAGTTATAGACTACATTCAATATTCCTAATGGGCGTAATGGTAATCTTATTTTTGAATATCCATAATATGGCTCATAAGTTTGAATAATATCGGGGCGAAATTGAGTTAATTTTTTCTCAAGATCACTCTCATTAATAAATTGGCTAGTATTAATTTTTGAATTTAGAATAAAGTCGGCATAAGTATTTTGGTAAAAGTGTTTGACTTTAATTTTCGAGAAATAACGGAGAGGATCATTAAAATGATTTCTGATTCTCTCCGAAACAATCGCTAGCTTAAGAACTTTTTTGGCTATCATAAATTAGTTCTTTAATACTATAACCATAGGCAGTTGTTAAAACATCGGCTGATGAATAGATGTCTAAAATTTCGTTTTTGTCAAAAACATAAACCTTAGCCCCATTCTGTAATAAGGAGTTAATCATATTTTTATCAATCGTGTGCGCTCCGGTTGTTTCAATAATCTGTGGTTCGTTTTTTTTCTTTTGCTCATAATTGTAATAACTATAATAACCACGATATCGCCCATCCATAACTAAATAATCATCTTTTTCTAAAGAAGAAATTTTTTTGTAAACAATTTCTAGCTCACTCAATCGTTCCCGACCAACACTGCTCCATAAAAAAGTGTGCGGGAGGGATGCGTAGTTAGGAATAAAACTTTCAATCCCACTTTTTGTAAAAGTATAAGGAAAGAACTGAAAATTTATCATAATGATTAATATTACCGCTAGAGCGCTAGAAACCGTCTTCTCTTTTGACAAGCGAGTAGAAAAATATTTAATTCCTTCGTAAGCTAGAATTGTTACCGGAATAATTAGCATAAACAACCAGCGATCCCAAAATTGTGGCAAAACTGGAAAATAAATTAAAGGCAAAAGCGCAATCAAACTTAAACTTACAAAAAGCAATGACATTATCACAATACTCTTTTTCGAACTATCTAATCTTAAAGTGGCTAACAAAATAAATGGAATAAAGGTAAAGTAAATAATTCCGTACAGTAAGACTGGCTGATAAACCAGAAAAAGTTGCGACTGAGTAACGGTTTCAAATAGATCAATATTTGACCACTCATAGTTAAATACCACCGGTAAAACTAAAATTAATGCGATAAAACTAGCATAAAATAAAACGGCTAAATATTGATTAAAATATTTAGCAATTTCAACTAACAAACAAATTGCCGATGCTAAAACTAAAAGAACGAATACTGTTTGATGAGCAATGTAAGTTAATATGACTAAAATTGCCAGTAAAAATATTTTGCCCAGCCACATTCTTCTGTTGAGGTTAAGCAAAGTTGCTAAATAGAGATTAAAAAAAATCAAACCCAATTCATTTCTAACTAAATCAGAAGAAATTCGCACTGCTACAATACTAGTCATAAACAATATTGTTACTAGAAGACTATTTTTTGGGCTGTAATGAAAACCTTTGGTGGCTAAACAATAAAAACTTATGACTAATAACGAAAACATCGCAATGCTGACTAGCTTAATTAAGATTAACGGTTCAGATAAACCTAAATTGATTAAAACTTGATAAATAATATAGAGACCATTGTGTCCAAGAATCTGCTCGGTTGTAAAATAGTTAATATTTTTATGTAAAATATCGCTGATTACAGTCAAATATGAAGTCGTCGTGTCATAACCAATCGGAAATTTACCCATCATAATTTCCGGAATTGCCCGAATTAAGAGTGCTAATAAAAATACAATTAACCCATAATTGATGATTTTATTTGACAATAATGCTTTAATTTTGCTCATAAATATTAGTTAAATTCTGGCTAAATATTTCACTTGAATATTGAGTCGCTGTTTTTTTTGCATTTACAGAAATATTCAGCATTCTTGTCTGATTTTTTAATAACTCCACTAGTTTAATTATATCACTATTAATCTTCATTGACAGAACCAACCCAGAACAATTGTCTTCAATAATTTCTAAAAGCGGTTTAATTAGCGAAACCACCGGGATTACCCCATTTGCCATTGCTTCAAGCAAAGCGTATGGACAACCTTCACTAGGAGAAGGAAAAATCAACCAATCAATTTGATTATAAAATTGATCCATATTTTCTAGATAACCACAAAATTTAACTCGTCGATTAGCCAGAAATTTATCGTATTGTTTGTCGATCTTATTACCAGCAATCTGAATTTTAACTTCAATATTTTTTGCCCACAAACCTTCAATTAGCTGAACAAAATAAGAGAAGTTCTTTTCGGCACTTAAACGACCAACAAAACCAATCGTTATCGGCAAATTAAACTTTTTTTCATAAATATGTTTTGGCAATTCGACACCATTGTAGACGACAGCTGTATTGGCATCAGGACAATAATTTTTAACTTGATCCTGAGTATTTTTCGTAACACAAATAATTTGATCTACTTGTCTAGCTGTTGTAGCAAATATTTTTTTTAACCAAATATTTCTTCCTAAATCTAGTTCACCATGGATTGTCCAAATAACTTTTAATTTTAATTTTTTTGCTATCGTAGTTATTAATAATTGTTCAGTTAGCGAATGGATATGAACGACTTTTAGATTACTCCCAAGTTCTTTTAATTTTTTAATAAAATATTTCTGCTCCCGCTTTTGAAACAATAAATACTTTAAAAAAGTTAAACCACTATTAATGTTGAGTTTCCAATCAATTGATTCGCCTGATAATTTATCAGCAAGTTTTTTGTTCCCAACCCAAAAAATTAGATTGTACTGCTGATCAAAAATATTTTTTATCTGAGTTAATTGCTTCTCTATCCCACCCATCAAACCAGCTGAATGAGATATCTCTAATATCATATTTAATTTCAAATTTGAAATTTAAAATTTTACATTATCGTCAAATCCCACCAGCCTTGGGCTTCATCAATCCATCTGGTGCCTTCTTGAACTGGTTTAACATTGAATCGGTATGTACCAGTATTAGCGTAT
>Ga0076299_119_pt1 | contig 7360 bp, 13 predicted proteins | sample RifGroA2_FD_67793 | JGI IMG/M metagenome (GOLD analysis project Ga0076299, IMG submission 67793) | Berkelbacteria bacterium GW2011_GWA2_35_9 | reverse complement strand
GTGCTGATGAGAAATGATGTCGGCGATGTGGTAGAAGCGATCCGTTTGTCTGCCTATACACTTAAAAAAATAAAGCAAAATCTCTTTTGGGCATTTATCTATAATATAGTCGGCATCCCCATCGCCGCCGGTGTTCTCTACCCACTGACAGGACTATTACTCAACCCCATGATCGCCGCCGGTGCCATGGCGTTTTCATCCGTCAGTGTCGTCTCCAACTCGCTTTTAATGAAACGGTATAAATAGTAAATAGTAAATAGTAAATGAGACCGTTGAAAAACTCCTTTATATTGTCATTCCGAGCGAAGTCGAGGAATCTCTTAACCTGAAGGGATTTCTCCACTACACTTCGTTTCGGTCGAAATGACACTAAGAAATACCTTTTTCAACGGGCTCAAATAGTAATTTATTGTAGTAGCAGAGTCTTTTTATTCGCAGTAAATAGTGCTTTGTATCACTAAGAAATAGAAAACTATTCTATCCAACCAGCTAATCCTCTTTCTCTGCTTGTCAAGCGAGAGATAAATTGATAATATAGGTCTATGGAAAAGAGGAAATACAACAGCCCCGAATTTAAACATCTCTCCCAACAATATGGGCTCAATTTTTTGGTGCTATTTGGGTCGCATGCCAGTGGTTTGGCAAATCAACTTAGCGATTTTGATATTGGTTATTCTGCAGACAATGATATAGATATTGAGACCGAGCATCAAATAACAACAAAACTAAAAAATATCCTGAATAATCCAAAAGTAGATTTAGTCAATGTCCGCAAAACTACACCCTTATTGGCAAAGAAAGCTCTGTTGGAAGGAGCGCTACTTGCGGAAAATACTCCCCACAGTTTTGCTAACGATCAAATCCGGGCTTATCACAACTATGTCGAAACAAAACCATTGCGGGAACTAAAATGATTGATAAAGAAATAATCCAAACCAAAATTAAAAATATCGAGAATTATCTCAAAGAACTTGAGCCCATTTTAGCATTGCCAAACAGGGTCTGTCGGCGAATGCGCTTTTGAAAGCGAAAATTGACAATACGAAGTCGAAAATTTCTAAAAGCGACGATGCCTAACAGGTTTGTTAAGCAGAGGAGCTTTTGGGAATTTGCAGACCGTAGTGTCAATTTGTAGCCAAAATGGTATTTGTCGACAGACCCAAACAGAGAGATCGCCTCGCATTATGAAAAATTAAGAACCGTTGAAAGAGATTTTCAATTAATTGTTGATACGGTAATAGACATCAACTCCCACATTATTGCCGCAAACAAACTTCCAATAAGCGACGACTATCAGCAAACCTTTACTATTTTAGCACAAAACGGCTTTATTTCTCCCACCCTTTCGGAACAAATTGCCCCCGTTACAGGATTACGCAACTTGATTGTTCATAAATACGGAGAGGTAGATATGGAGAGGTTTTTTAACGCTTTAAGAAAAAATACAGGTCAATTTAATAGTTACATTAGCGAGATTGAAAAATTGCTATAACTAGTAGCAGAAAGGAGGTGATTACTATGAACGAGAGTAAAACACCGTTGGCAGTTGCCACATTTTTGGCACTGGCGAGTTTGGTCTGCGGGTTAGCGATAATGCTGATTCCGGACTTGTCTTTATCTTTGGTCAAAACCTGGACGCACGGCATTGATTACTCCACTATCTGGAACCCAACTGTAACATTTGCTGATATTATAGTCGGCGTTATCTCCGCTTTCATCGCTTCCTACATCGCCACCTTGGTATTTGTCAAAATCTATAAAGCAATTGCAAAGTGACATTGCGAAGCAATGTCATCCCCGACTCGATTGGGGATCTATAATTTAGCATACAATATTCTTGTCATTGCGAGGGCTTTAGCCCGTGGCAATCCCGAAGGTTGCGAGGTATTCCGTGGCAATCTATTATGGATTGCTTCCTCCGCTAAGGCGGTGTTGCAATAACTACTTTTTCAATTTCTTTCTTTCTAAATCAGTTTCTATTTTCCTATGACCAATTCCCCTTTTCCGAACTGTTGTCCTGGCTATATTTTTATTCCAGTTTTTTTAATTTCTTGGGCAAGTGGGTAATATTTATCGCTAAATTCTTCTGGTAAGAACGGGTGCGGTTCGATTGAGCTGTCAATTGCATCGCCTAGCAAATCTAACTTAACACCTTCAGTTATCCTATCTTGTGTAAAATCGGGCGAGACGACCCCGATATCAATATCGCTCCATGGTTTAGCTGTACCCTGCGCATGTGAACCAAAAATATAAAACGCACTAATATTAACTCCGTTTGCCTCTAATAAATTGCGATATTTTTTGGCTTTAGCCAAAACTAATTTATTTATATCTTTTGTATTATCCATTGTTCTATCCTTTGGGCGATATCCGACCATTTTTTAGTGTATTCTTTTGTGGCTTTGCGGTAAAACTCCTCTTTGTAATCGTCGTATCTTGCTTCTAAATTGAAACGACTAATCTCGGTTAGCTCCGCTCTTTGTTTGTCAGACAATTTAATATCGGCTATCTCGGCAAGTCGAACAAGGTTATGAGTTCTGATAATTTCTTTATCTTGCTTGAATAAGAGCTTTTATTAGCCTTTCCAGAACTAACTGTCACAAGAAAAGCGACCAATTGTAATTACCATCCTTTAACATGTCAAGAGCGGATTTTTTGTCTCTTTTCGTAGCGGTTAGCCAATAATTTATCGCTTCCTCTTTACCCATATCCATATCCTACCACTTAACAACATCCTAATCAAGATGAAGAATGATCGATAATATTGTCCATACTGGTCAAAATCAGGTAAAATGCATGACGCATGATGGCTAATTTATTCCACTATCTTATTACAACCATCGGACATTGGGATGCATATGGGGTCTTTGTCAAAGTTTACAAAGCAATTGTGAAATAGAAAAACTATAATTCGAAAAATTAGTAACCTACGAGGTTACTAATTTTTGGGCAAAAGAAAAACGCCAGGGACCATTGGATTTAGTTTGGCGTTTGATTTTCAAAATGAGTTAGACTGTGGCTCTTGGTACTTGAATATCTTAACGTTTACTGATGTTGTGAAGGGTAATGTCCTGTAGCACCAAGAGCAAGCGGTTTGACCGCTGGTGGCACGCAATTCAATTGGTGCTTTTTTGTCATCACCGACGAGTTTATCGCACATGGGGCAGGAATCGGGGTTCTCTTCCGTATCGGGCTTCCATCCTTTATTCATTTTTTTCTCCTTTCATGTTTTATTCGGATCTCGAGATGGGATCGGTTTGGACTAAGCCTCCATCGATATCGTGCTGAACACAGACTGGGAAAGTCGGTATTTCCGCAATGGCATGCGCAGTACCGATAATAGCTTCTGCCAGCCAGCCAAACAAACGCTGAAGAAGAGTAGGTTTTGGCTTTCTATCCAATAGTTCATTTACCGGTGTTTGGGCAATTTCCTCGGCGCTCATACCTGTTGTATCTTCAATACACTTTCGGAAATCATCTCTCATTTCTCTATCCTCCGTGATTTTTTAAGTATCCGATTTTTTATTTTTTATCTTTAAATACCAATACTGTGCCGTATATGGCACTAGAAAAATGTTAATCAGCACCGACAACAATATAGCAATTGTTAATGCTCTCATTGATGCACCGTAAAACCAGCCAGCAAGATAAAACATGACTAACGAGGCGCCAATAAACAACACTTCTTTTCTTTTGCAAAATCTCACAAACAGACTGATTTGGTTGCCCCGTTTCTCATAGATACCATTACAAGGGACGATACCTTCCCCATAGTATTCGTATCGATTATGGATTGCCCCAATTAAGGAGAAGTTACAATTCTGTATCAAAGAAAATAGTTTTTGGATGATTTCCATCCAACTCAAACTACTTTTTTCCTTAATAAAAAGTAGTTTGGGCAAAATACTATAAACATTTATTATCGCATTTTTCATGTGCGCAACCTCCCATTACACTCACTAAATTAAAAATAATATACCATAACTAAATAAAAGTGCAATGAGTTTAATATTTAGAAACAATTATCAACCTTAAAGCGTAGAACATCACGGAGGACAAAATGGAATATTATGTTGGGGAACACAAAAAAGATAATAATACCGAATATGGCAAAGGTTATGGTAAGCGCCCTCTTTGGCAATGGATTGCGCTTTATGTTGTAGTCGGTGGAATCTTGTATTACCTTGCTTATGTGTTGTTGATAAAATCTTACTAAGATTATAATAATAGAGCGGAGGTGAGTGGTTATGTATATGCGAAGAGTTGATACTTATAATATGTTTGTCGGATTTACAAATATTGTATCAGGAATAGTGTTTATGTTGCTCGGTTTAAGATTTATTTTCAAGCTTTTTTCTGCCAATACGCAAGCGCCTTTTGTAAGGTGGCTCTATGACACAACCGGCACACTTATCCACCCGTTTAACAATATTTTTCCATCGCCAACTGTTGAAGGCGGGTTTATTTTTGATATTACAACACTCGTAGCGTTAGTAATGTATGCACTAATCTTTTCTCTTATTATATATATTTTTGATGTGCTTTTCACCAGTACGACCGTAAAAAACAAACGGGTAAATCACGAGGAGGAATAAATGTCATTCATCTTACCAGAGTTAGGTTATAAATTTGATGCTCTTGAGCCATACATCGATGCTAAAACGATGGAGATTCACTATACCATACATCACCAGGCTTATGTCGACAAGCTAAATGAAGCGCTCACAAATCATCACGATTTGATAAAAAATCCGGTGGAGAATTTGATTAGGGATCTAAATAATATCCCGGGCGCAGTCCGCAAACAAGTGCAAAACTTTGGTGGTGGTCATTACAACCACAGCATTTGGTGGAAGATGCTTAAAGTGAACGACGGGGAAAAACCGACGGGTAAACTGTTAAAAACGATCGATAAATCGTTTGGTAGTTTTGATGATTTCAAACAGGCATTTGGCGGGTCAGCCACCAAACTTTTTGGCTCTGGCTGGGTATGGCTTGTTAAAAGCAATAATGGTTTAGAAATTGTGGCAACCCAAAATCAGGATAATCCTTTATCTATGGGGCAGATGCCAATTTTGGGAATAGATATTTGGGAACACGCTTACTACCTAAAATACCAAAACCGCAGGGCAGACTATATAGAAGCCTTTTGGAAGGTAGTGAATTGGGGAAAAGTTAGTGAAAATTTGGTTAACTATATATAAAACAAGGAGGCAAATATGTCTGGTAAAAGCTACAAACATGACACATATCAGCATAAAAATAGTCGCAAAACCCAGTTCGGGTTTAAGGTGCAGGGTGGCTGGTTTGCCAACCTCAAAAACAACTTCAGGGAAAAATACCATTATTTTAGAGGCAAAAATAGGTTTTTACGCAATTGGCATGGCTTGTAGCTAACAATAAACATATATTGAATTTATTGTAATTTTCAGGTTTACGGTATATCATTATTTTACAATGGATACCAAAAAAAGACTTTATATCAGCCAGAAAATAATATCACAGGCAAAAAATGGCAATGATAAAGCTTTTGAGATTATTGTATCAACTTGCGAGCGGGCAATCTATAACTTTATTTTCCGGATGGTGCAAAGAAAAGAAGACGCCGAGGATTTAACCCAAGAAACTTTTTTAAAAATCTATAAAAATATCAAAAAATATAATCCGGAATATAAGTTTACCACCTGGATTTTTACTATTGCTCAAAGAACCGTTTATGATTTTCTACGCAAAAAACGCAAAACAAAAGAACTCTATATTATAGACGATAAAGACAATCCTTTTGAAACCCCAGACAAATCATCTGCGTATAACAACAGAGATTATATAATTGATATTAGCAGGTCGCTTCAAAAATTGGATTACAACTACAAAAGCGTGCTGTGGTTACATTACTGGGAAGGATTGTCGTATAAAGAGATAGGGGCAACTATGCGGTTGCCAATAAACACAGTTAAAACCTATTTGCATCGGGCAAAAGAAAAGTTAAAAACCCAACTTGGAAAAGAGTATTATGAAAAACATTAGAAAACACATTTTGGATATTCCAGAGCTTGATGTAAAAAAATATTTACACCAAAAGATAATGTTCAAAATTGATAACTATAAAAAGATAAAAAAATATATTATGTGGTTGTTGAGCCTACTAGTTGGTGTTTTAATAATCAATTGGGTATATATGTTTAATGAACAATACTTTGCCATTAGTGAACCCGTTGTTAGGATTTTACATGCAGAAAATATTTTATTAAAACTAGTTCTTGTCTCTCCGGTTTGGCTAATTTTGGTAGCAGTGAGTTCGCTTGCGATCATAAGAATAATTGCATCTGTGACTCAAAAGAGAATTTATACTGGTAGTCCATTGGCGCCGGCTCTTGTGGCGTTTTTGGTTTTAGTAACTATTGAATTTGGTAGCATCGCCGGTTGCGCCAGCGCACTTATGCTAAATGCCGGCATTAATATAACTAGTGTCAACAACACACATAACTATATTCAGGAACTACGAGATACATCTTTGGCACATCTCCAAGAAAAATAGAGACTCTCGCAAAAGACATTTTCTTGTAACTACAAGTCTTACGGATGGTTTTTGTGACATAATGTCAAATTCGGGATGCTGGGTTTGACCTGATACATGATTTAATTGAACCTTAAAAATAAATAAGAACTCAAAGGAGCCGAGTTTATGTCTAAAAAAATGTATATATTATTGTCATCCCGACTGTAATGGAGGGATCCCTTTATTAACAATAACCAAGGGATTCCCCCGCCTGCCATGCCACTTACTCGCAATGCTTTGCTTGCGATAGCGGTCTAGGGCAATTGGCGGGCAGGTCGACGGAGTTTACCCTGAGTTTCCGAATGGGCTCGGAATGACTATAAAGATAGACATACTGATATATTAAATCAGACCCCTAAATTTGACATTATGCCCCATTTCTTAAACACATAGTGTTTGTGCTGGAAAAATAATCCCGATTTGGTAAAATTAAGATGATGGAAAATAATTTACAAAATATTAAAAACCAGATTTCTAAGCCGGTATCGTATTATAAACACTGGAAATATAAAAATACTTTTCTGTTAATAATAAGTTTGGCGCTATTTTTGTATTTTGCCGATACGCCAATCGTTGCGGAATCGATAAAAAAGTTTGGCTCTTTTGGATATATTGGTGCGTTTTTTGCTGGAGTGTTTTTTGTTTCTATTTTTACAGTCGCTCCAGCTTTAATTGTTCTTTATTTTCTCGCCGAGACTCTTAACTCATACGAAGTTGCGCTGTTTGCCGGTTTGGGAGCGGTTCTGGGCGATTATTTAATATTTCGGTTTCTCAAAGACAGGGTTTTTGAAGAACTCAAAC
>Ga0076299_125_pt1 | contig 7636 bp, 10 predicted proteins | sample RifGroA2_FD_67793 | JGI IMG/M metagenome (GOLD analysis project Ga0076299, IMG submission 67793) | Berkelbacteria bacterium GW2011_GWA2_35_9 | reverse complement strand
TTAATACCGCGTTTGTTTTTTGTCTTCTTTGCTTTTTTTTTCGTTGGCATAATTATTTATTGTAATTGTGATAATCTACGAGATATATAAGAAAATTCTTTTAAAAGCTCTGGTGAATGCGCTTCGTTATTTTTTTCCGCGATGAGCGGAACGATTTGATCGTACTTTAGCTGATAAACTTTTGGCGCTTTCAGATAGATCTCCACTTGCCCTTCCTTAAAGTTTTTATGTATGAACTCAACTGACGATTCCTTTTCTAAATTATAAACGATTTTTTTATATAAGCCAAGCGAAATTTTTTCGCCGCGCAATATCCACAGATTCCAAAACGGCGGAAAACGATATCTTTTTCTTAATTCTAACTCTTGGGAAGCAAAATTTGGGGATAATGCTTCGCGCAAAAAATGGATTTGCGTTTTGCTGGAAACCACTATATTTAGATTTTCGGTTAAATTTTTCAAGCGGTAAATTAAATAAGCGATATTTTCTTTCTGCCTGAAGCTGGCTAGGTGAAAATAATAATTGGGAAAAAATGCCCAGACAGAGTCAAATTTTTTCATCGGAAAAGAAAAGATACGGCTGGTGGCTATCACATTGGTAAAATTTGGCGGTAGGCTGGTTGTGTCGCGGTCGCATAAAATAAATTTTTTTGTTTTAAGTCCTTCGAAAATTGTTTTAATTCCCGGGACTAAGTATGTTAGTTTTGCGCTGTGGCATTTTGGGCAAAGCCCATTTTGGTTTTGCGTCTCGCCACAATAACTGCACACCGTCGGTATAAAATTTCCGTTGCTTGACAGGATTTTTTGGCATTTTTTACATTTTACAATTTGTTGGCAAGTGGCGCATTTTATCAAGCGATAGCCAGATGCAGTTGGGAAATAAACCAAATTTTTCCCGGTGAACTGGATATTGGCTAGTAATTTTTGCGGGCTGATTGACAGGCGGTATTTGATATTTTTGACTGTGGGAAAATTTTTTGTTTGCCCAAAAAGATCAACCATGTCGTCTGCCAAAATAATTTTCAATTGCTTTACTTTGGCTAATTTTTTTACCAGCTCAAGTATATTATATTTAGGCGAGCTGTCTTTTTCGTACATAGGGCTTAAATAGCTTTCCATAATCAGACAGTGATTGCTAAAAGACAAAAACATCGCTGAGTAGGTTCCGACAATAGTTTGGTAATCTCCATTTAAGGCGCGGATAAATATTTCAGATTTTTTCTTTAAATTTAAACCAGAATGAAAAATTATCGCGTTTTTTTCAAAATATTTTTGGTAGATCTTTGCTTCAATAATCTCCGGAAAAATGATAATTTTTTTGGTTTTTATTTTTCTGAATACTAAAAACCGATCAAGTTTAGATTTAATCACAAAGCTTTCAGAATAGGCAGTAGAAACTGACTGGCTCTTGGGATAAGAAAAAGTCCTGGCAAGTGGGGGAATAATTGAAAAAAGCGCCTGCGAAAAATTGGTGGCGTATTCAAGCGCGATAAATCTGGCGAGTTGTTTTTGCCAAGCACAAATTTTAAGTCCCGGATAAACAATTTTTCCAATTGATTTTAATTTGCGATCGCTTGTTTTTTTTGCGATGCTCGATATTATTCCCAATTTTTTTTTGCCACCAAAATTGACTTCAACAAATTGATCCTGCGATAAATCAGGCAATATGTCTGGTGTTACCTTATAATCAAATTCGTCAAATTGTCCCTTGGTTTTTTGATCAACTAAAATTTTAGACAGCATATTTTTAAAATTTAGAATTTAAAAACTACGCGACTTGTGCAAAACTTCCGCTTATTGTCATTCTCGATTTATTCTTTATCATTTCCACATTTCCCCCTTGTCATTCCCGTGAAAACGGGAATCCAGTCTTTTTTATCTAGATCCCCGATCTGGTCGGGGATGACACGGGACAGGCAGGTGCGGGATGACACAAGGCAGGCAAGTGCGGGATGACACGGGACAGGCAGGTGCGGGATGACACAAGGCAGGCAAGCCAGAGAATGGCACAGGGGCAGAATCCGTTTTATAGAAGTTTTGCGCAAGCAATGTAACTAAAAGTTTAAAACGTTCCCACGCGCAAAAATTTTAGATGATGTGGAAATTGCGAAAAGGGAAAAAAACTAGCAAGGCGCGCCCTTTAATTTGGCTGATTTTTATCGCGCCGAAAGAGCGAGAGTCCTTTGAGTTGGGACGGTTGTCCCCGAGCACAAAATATTCATTGTCGCGCAAAGTGTACGATTTTCCGTCAAATGTTTGGCTAGCGGTAAGGGTTTCGGTCAATCCTGCCAAATATGGCTCGTCGAGCTTTCGGTCGTTGATAAAAACAGCGCGACTGGCGATTTTTACTGATTCTCCGGGCAAACCGATAATCCGTTTAATATAGCTATCCGGCGATTCAAGCGGATCAAAGACCACCACTTCGCCCCGTTTGGGCGGAGAAAATTTGTACGAGATTTTATCAATGATAATATATTCGCCAGTGTGAAAGTTTGGCTCCATCGAAATCCCGTCAATAATATAAGTTTGAATCAGGAAAGTCTGAATGATAAAAGCAATCAGGAGCATTACAGCCGCTGTTTTTACCAATTCAAATATATATTTAACGATATTTACAAACATTACTTTGCAATGATTTTTTTACTTTGCAATTTTAACTCCTTGATATGTTTTTGGATATTGAATTGCTGATAGTGGCTTGATTTTCCGATTAGTTCGCTTATCATATCACCAGTAAGATTGGAGGGCAAGATTACTCTTTCAACGCCAGCACGATAAAATTCAATCGCTTCTTCCGGATTATTGGCTAAAACATATATTTTACAATTTCGATTGATAAAATTGATTTTTTTCACCAGGCGCATATTGTCATAAAAATCGTGAGTGGTGGAAATAACTAGCTGGCATCTTTCCAGCCCCAGCGCGACAATAAATTCCGGATCCCCCATATCGCCGTAGACCGCCGGGATCTCGTTTTCCTGCAATTCTTTGATGACTGCTGGGTTGAAATCCACTACTAAAATTTTTTGTTTTTGGCGAGATAGGCTAGCGAGGATTCTTTTACCAATGTGATCAGCGCCAAAAATCACAATATGATTTCCAACATCAGGGGGGATATTTATCGAATCGTTTTGAAATGGTCCAGATTTTTTTTCAAAAATTTTCAAGTATTTTCCAATATGATAATAAATTGCGTCAGTATTTTCGATTAAAATAGTTGAAATAATGATTGTGGCAATTCCCACAAACATCAAAAGTGACGCTTCCGGCTGGTTGATGTCGCCTTTTAATAGTCCTAAACTGATGATGATAAAGGAAAATTCTGAAACTTGCGATAAAGCCAGCGCGGTTTGAAAAGATGTTCGTTTTCTAAATCCTAAAAATCCCATTATGACCATCGTGATAATAGTTTGTCCTAAAATCACAAAAGCGATTAAGGCGCTGGCATGGGAAAAGTCAAAGCTTTCAAAATCAAGTGAAAAGTTTAATCCCAAAGTGACAAAAAACAAAGTGACAAAAAAATCTCGGATAGATTTAATTTTTGCAGTAATTTCCAGGTGGTAGGGAAGCGTGGCTAAAAAAATTCCAGCTAAAAACGCGCCGATTTCTAAACCAAAATTCAATTGATAGGAAATAAGGGCGATTAAAAATGCCCAGCCGATTGACGAGATAAGTAACAATTCGGACGACTCAGCCATTGATTTAAAAATTTTTTGCACAATTTTCTGCGAGAAATACAGCATTATACACAGCGCGCCAATTTTTATCACAGCCAGCGCCAGAGAGTAGGCATAGTCAAATTCAGAATGAGTGGTTTGCAATAAAATCAAAGCTAGAATTGCCACAATGTCCTGGATAAGCAGGACGCCCAGCGAAATGCGACCGTAAAGTGAATTTAAATCCCGTTTGTCGCTTAAAAGTTTTATCACAATAACAGTGCTGGAAAAAGTGAGAGTGAGGGCGGTGTAGAGCGCCAGCCGACTTGAAAAACCAAAATAGTTAGCAATAAAATATCCGGCTATGCCGGTGATGATAATTTGTCCAATGCCGATAACGGTCGCAGACCGAGCAAAATCGCGCGCTTTTTTCCAGTCAAGCTCGAGTCCGACAATAAACAACATCAGCACAATTCCGAGCGTTGACAGATTTTCAATTATTTGGCGGTCAGTGACGATTTTTAGCGCGTTGTCGCCCAGCAAAACGCCAGCCATAATATAAGCGACAATCAGCGGGAGCTTTAATTGTTTGATGATTAAACCAAAAATTGAAGCAATCACAAAAATAATTCCCAAATCAATGATAAGTTCCATATATTTATTATAGAGCATAAATTCGGTCTTGACAAAATAAAGGCAATAAATCATAATGGTATTCAAATGGAAGGGGAAAATTTAAACACAATCTCAACCGATTAAAATTTTTAAATATAATTGAATCGCTATGGAACAAAAAGATTTAGCGCAACTGGAAAAAGATATCAAGACTAAGCTTGGGCAAACAGAGAAGCTACTGGACAAGGTTAAAAAATTTCCTGATTATGGAATCAGCGAAGACGATAATATTTTAGAGATAGAAGAATACAATGAGAGTTTAGGTTTGCAAAAAAATCTTTTGCGAGGCAGGAAAGAATTAAAGCGCGCGCTTAAAGCCATCAAGAGAAATCGCTACGGAACATGCGAATCGTGCAAAACCAGCATCAACCCAGAACGACTTAAAATTTATCCAACTGCCACGCTGTGCGTCAAATGTAAAAGTGCCCAAGCCAAGCGAAAGCCCTGGTTGCAAATGCCGTGGCGTAGATAATTGTTGCACAAATACACAGATCGCGCAGATTACGCCAAGCTATTCTGGCTTGTTTTACATATCCCAAAACCCAAAACCTCCAACCCCTGGGGTTGGAGGTTGGTTGGTCTGGTGGTAATTGACGTGGCTATTTCTGCGCTCTTTCGATCAAGCTTTTAAATTCGTCTGGGTAGAACTCAGCTAGCTGGGCAAGAACCTTTCGGTCTAGCTCTATTTTTTTGTCTTTTAAAATTTTGATAAAACGAGAATATTTTATTTCAAAAGGCATTAGCGCCGCATTGATTTTCACAATCCAAAGCCGTCGCATACTTCTTTTTTTAGCTCGGCGATCGCGATAGCTGTATTGTCCTGCACGGATCGATGCTTGCTTTGCCATACGGAACACACGGCTACGGGTAGCTTTAAAACCCTTGGTAAGCTTGAGAATTTTTTTATGCTTTTTGTGTGCAACAGTTGATTTTTTTGCTCTCATAAAATTATATCAATTTTAGATATTTTTTTGCCATTCCTTTTTTTACGCGCACAGCCTTGCCGGCATTTTTCATTTGTCTTTGGCTTTTTCGGCTGACTAAGTGTTGGGTTGATTGCGCCATTCGCATCAGTTTGCCGGTTTTAGTGGCGCGCATTCTTTTGGCAATCGTTTTGTTGGTTTTATTTTTCATCATTTTTTAATTATCGAAGTAAAATGGCTTCCTTGTCTTTTGGGATAAAGCTCAAAGCATTACCCCCACTTTGATTTTGCCGTATTTTTGCAGGAATTTTTCCGCTCGTTTTGCTTTAGTCTGGAAATCATGCTCTTCGATTTTTATTTTAAGCTGTATTTCCTTGATCTCAGCGCGAAACGACTTCTTTTTGCTTTTTTGAATTTGGTATTGATACTTACCCCAGTCCAGAATTTTGGCGATGGGCGGATAGGTATTGCGATTGACCACCACTAAATCAAGACCTTTCTCCTTGGCGAGAGACATGGCTTTGTAGGTATCCACCACTCCGAGTTGCGCGCCTCCGTCATCGATTAGCTGGAGTTTGGGAAACCTAATTCTTTCATTGATTATATAACTCTGGATTTTAGTATGTTATACGATTTACGCACAAGTTGCGTAAGTCGTGTATGTTAGTTATTTATTACACTTATTTTATCACGGGGGACAATAAGTTGCAAGAGCTTGGGAATAGTGTGGAGCTTGATCGGAGTTTTTGCCAAAATTTCGTTGTCGATTTGAATCGGGATCAGTTCGTTTGATTCGATGCTGAACGATTTGGCGCGAAAAGACGAGGTGTATTTATCGCCTTGCGGAGTTGAAAGCAAAAATTTGGTTGCTTTTTGAAATAAATTCGGAATCGATCGGACATCCATTATTTTACATCTGAGCGAGGGGGTAATTTTAATTTTTTCCGCCAAGGTTTTGATAAAATACGTTTTGGTAGAAAGGTTGCAATAAAATGGTTTGTTTTTATATACTTCAATCGGCAAGATAAAAAATTTGTTGGGCTCAATCAGCGCCACATCGAATTTTTCTAAATGTCGGTTGCGGAGATTTTCGATCGCTTCGTCCAAATTTTTTATTTTAATCATTTGGGAAATTTTTGATTCATTATATTCGATTGGAATGGCGCCAAATGTGATATTTTCTTTTCCTTGCGCCAGTGATATGTTTATCAAAAAATGGGCTACTTTATTGATAAAACTATCTTTGCCAATCGCGATAATCGTATTATAGCCTTTGGTCAGTCCTAGTTCGGTAAGCTCCTCAACAGTCCGAAGCGGTGTGCTCTGAACCATTTCTCCGCTAATACCTAAAAGCCCGATTTTAAGTTTGATTTTTTCGTAAAGCCGTTTGGTTTTGCGGTCCTCAGGGGGCATAAATATATAGTAATACATAGTTAGAACCGTTATTGCAACCTCCACGACTTACGCAAAACTTCCACTTCCAGTCTATATAGTATTTTCAGAGGCTCACAGCGCGACTGGCGTGAAACATAAGGAATTTGCCAGCAGGCAAATATCCGAGCTCTGCAAATACTATATAGACTGGAAGTTTTAACTGATTTAAAAAATATAAGAATTGGGATATTTGTGTAAGTCGTGTACCGTTTAACATCAGCTTTTTTAATCTAATTCAAAATCGTCAATTACTTCTTGCGCGTCAGTGGCTTCTTCTACTTCCGCTGGTTTTACCTCTTCGGGTTGGTGTTTGTCAGCTGGCTTGGAATTTTCTTTTTCTTTTGGCTCCTCATTGTCTGGCTCGGGTTTTTTTTCTCGCGTCATTTTGCTTTCTTCGGTCATCTTGCATTCGCCATTGAAAATCGCGCCTGATTGAATGATCAGTTCGCTGGTGTTGATACTGCCGATAACTTTTCCAGTTGGCAACACTTCAGTTTTTTCCGTTCCTTCAATATCGCCTTCAACCGTGCCAGCGACAGTGATTACCATACCTTTTATTGGTCCTTTGACTATTGCCGAAGGAGTGATGTTGATATTTTTTTCAGAAATCACCTCGCCATCAACCGCTCCGTGGATCACAATGTCGTTGTTGTCTGAAATTGTCCCTTGCAGTTTTACATTGGCGCCTACAATGGTGCCTTCTCCGTTCCCCTCATTATTCATATGCTCCTTTCTATCAGCTACGCTGATTTAGCTCATTTTTATTTTAATGTTTATACTCTAAATAAAATCTATATCAAGCAGATTGTCAAGGGTCGTCAATCAAAAATCGGGAGATAAGGCGGGCGCGCCCGTGTCAAGTAGCCAAACCATCTAACCCAACTCGACCGATTGGGTAATTAGAAAATCTAACTGAAATGGATTTCCTAAGTGGTTTTTTTTGTTCGTT
>Ga0076299_135_pt1 | contig 8090 bp, 10 predicted proteins | sample RifGroA2_FD_67793 | JGI IMG/M metagenome (GOLD analysis project Ga0076299, IMG submission 67793) | Berkelbacteria bacterium GW2011_GWA2_35_9 | reverse complement strand
CTTGCTAGTCCAAAATTAGATTGAACTAACGGGTGGGATAATTGTATAAAAATTGAGTCAATATGTTTTAGTAAGGTTTCAGCTTTTTTATCGACAGTCAATTCAGTTTGCGCTTCAGTGCTTTCATAAAGCGTAACAAATTCATCAATTATTCTGGTATCATTAGTGCCAATTTGCTTAATTAATTCTTCGTTTTTTGAGAGAGTATAATAGTCGTTAATAATTTTTTTATCGTAGGAGTTAAGGACGATGCGAGGGTTTTTATCGGCTAACAAAAATTCCAGCTCGTCTAAAATTAGATTGGCGTTTTTAGTTAATTCTGCTGTGTCGAGCGCTTCAAAACTGGCAGGAGGAACAGCTGGAAATTGAGATTTTTCTTCACCTCGCAGGAGCCCTCCGGTCACCTGCGAGGTGGGAGAGGTTGGAGCGGTAGATTGAGCGTATAAGATATTCGGAATTGATATCGAAAAAATTATAAAACCGATAATTAATCGTTTTAAGAATAATATTTCCGCCTCAACTAGTTTTTGGATATTGCGTTGCATAATCGGTTAAAGTTTTTAAATCAGCTTTTATTTCAGTAAAGATTTTGTCTCTCTTGTCCTTTTTAAGATCAGCGTTGACGGCGTCTAGATTATCGTTAATTCTCTGGGTAATTTCATCTAAAATCTCTTTTTTATTAGTCTTGGGCGGGTCGGTGTTGGGAATTTTTTCAACATCAATTTTTTGTTCAACTAAAATGGCAGTAATATGTTTTAAAACAGCTTTATTATCAGAAACAATGGTCATTAATTCTTCATCCGTTGAAGCGGAATTGAGCGCTTTGAGCAGTTGTATCTCTTTTTGATCTAGAGAATTTTCAGTGTTGATTTCTTGAGCGGGGGATTTGCCACCATCGGCTGGGTCTCGAGCCAGATTGGCAAAAATAATCACAATTGCAATCACGATAACAATAATTACCGCCCCGATACCCAGTGCTATCCAAACTTCAGGAGTTAATAAAACTGCCAATGTTTTTGCATTTTTAGCCGTTTTTGCCACATTCTCAGCCGTCTTTGCCTTATTAGCCATTTGCCTAGCACCAGCTTTTTGTGCTCGGTTTTTACTAAAGCTGTTTCTAGCTCGACTAAAAATATTTTCGCCAAAATTGCTCGGCTGTTCATCAAGCTGATCGTCGGTTTCTTCGTCTTCTTCTGGTTCAGTGTTGGCTAATTGTGCTTTATCTTCTTCAGTTGGCAACATAGTTTTAAAATTAAGAATTAAGATCTCATAGTTAATAATCAAATTAAGAATTCAAAAACAATGATTATTAATTTTGGATTAGATTCTTAATTCTGAGATATTGATTCTGAATTAATTTTTATACTCTATCTGAAATATTTTATTTTCTTCGGTTAGATAGACGATGCTTTTTTGAGCGGGGTCAACAATCAAGTCAACAATTTTCTGACCATCAGGATTTTTGTAGAGGGTGGCAATATCGCCGTTTAACAAGTTGATTTTGTTAATAACCAAATTATTGTGGTAGAGTGCATAAGTCGATGAAGGGAGATAGACTAAGCGGGATGATTCAAGATTGACTTTCAAATCGCTAATTTCTTCTAAAATATTGACCCGTCCGATATTTTCGCTATTAATATTTTTTTCAAAAGCAGATATTAAATCAATTTTTACCCGCTTTAGAGACTCTGATTGAGTAAAAATAATTGTGCTACTATCGGGCATAATTTGGGCTGAGGTTACTCCATTTTGCGCAATATAACTCAATTTTTTATCGGTATAAGCATAGAGATAAAGATTTTCTCGTCCAATAATCAGGACTTTTTTTCCGTCTTGCGACCAAGTAAATTGAGGACTTTCTAAACCCTCGCCCCTTAAATCTAAAATTCTTTCTTCTTTTTCGTTTAGACGGTTATTAACAAATAGAGCATTGTCGCCTCCAGCGGTAGTTTTTTGATAGAGTAATTTTTCGCCATCCGGTCGCCAAACTATCTCTTTTATATCTTTACCCCAAGGTGTATATTCTTGATTAATTAGATCGTATTGATTGAAATCGTAAACACCAATTTCACTTTCTGACTATCGGCTAATTGCCTAACCATATAGATAACTTTGCCATCGTTTCTTAAGTAAAAATAGCGATTTTCGGTTTGATCGACAGAAATAGAGAGAGCATCTTTTTGGCTAATTTGCCGAGGCTGACCAATCGCTACCAAAGCAATCTCTTCCCGATATTTTTGCCACGGTTTTAGGGTGACAGTTTTTTCGTAAGTTTTATAACCTTCTTGAGAAACGGTAATAATATGTTTCCCAGAACTAGTTTTATATTCAGGGTCAATTTTTTTACCATCCAGCCTAATTTCGCTTTCAGCCGGTTTAACGATCAAATTGATTTTAGGTTGATAGTTTAAGATAGCAATGAGGGCGATAATTGACAAAATAAATAGTACTGCAATTACTAAATAATTAATTTTCTTTTTGTATTTAATTGGAACAAACGGTTTTTTTGGTTTGTCAGCCAGTGATTTTATGCGTGGAATATTCAAGTCGATCAATTCGTCCCGAATAGTTTTAGTTTCAGGCATTTTAATGATCTTGTCTTTGTGAGTAACAACCGGATCGCTCAGCCTATTGATATGTTTTTCTTCTTTTTGCATAATTTGTTATTGTTAATTATTTAATAATTCCAAGCTTCAATTTGATTGCTAGTCTGGGCATTACCTTTGAGCCAGAGCTGGTAATGTAAATGAGAACCATTCATATCAAAAGGCAATCCATAATCTTTCATGTTTGATTTTGTTGCGATCCTTCCCAACACCATGCCTTTGGTGATTTGCTTATTGCCGGTGTCGTAATTAGCAAGTACTTTTCGATCAATACGGATATGAGCAAAAATTGCTTGATTTTTTCCATTTGAATCGTAAAGCCATAGCACCTGACCTGAACTATCCCCATCCGAGACAGAACTGTTGTGATTACGAGAAATATGACTTATCACACCGTCAAAAGTAGCATAAACATATGGGTCAGAATCGTTTGAAACATTTAAGTCGATTGAGTGTTTGCCTACAAACCCAGCGGAAGGTGATGGAGCAAAACTTGAATGAGTCCGTCCAGAAGAATAGGTTTCTTTTGCAGTAACCTTTTTTTTACCCCACAAATCTCCAAACGGAGGGTAAATATCACCAGCAATAACCGGTCCTTGACCATACTCAAAATCGGGTGGCAGGATTGTGTCGCCTTCTTCGTAATTCGGTGTAGCCAGAGCCGATGCCCCTCCACCGACAAACAATATAAAGAATATCAAAAAAACGGTTAAACAAGATGATTTGTTCAAAACCCTCCTACATTATTAACTAGGTTAATTATAACACAATAACTAACTAAATTTCTAATTTCTAATTTCTAATTTCTAAACAATGCCAAAATCCAAATATCAAATATTAAAACAACAGATATAAAACCAAAGCGTTGCATAAAAATTATGCAACGATAATTGAGGGGGCTTGACAAACGATATTTTTCATGTTAAGATATTAGTGTAGTCAAAAAGCAAACAGTAACGAACAAGAACTTGAACAAGGAGGGGGTAAGGAGGGGACAGAATTCAATTTCTAATATCTAATATCTAAACAAGTATTGAACTTTGTTCTCTCCTTGCCTACTTGAGTCAATAAATACAGATCCTATAAACGGATTATAAGTTATTTATACTCATATCCCTTTAGCCAAAAAGAACTAGGCAATGGGGAAACGCCTAAATATCTTTTGAAAACTTCATTGTTTCTTAAAGGATAATCAAGGCACTTTCGTCTAAGTCAATTTCACGGCTATTGTGAAAGTGACATACGACGTCGAGGGGTGAAATAAGACACGAGAAATTATTATAAAATATTTAATGCTCGACAATGTCTACTATTTCGCCCCTTTTTTGGTGGGAAATATATATAAATTTATGATTAAGCATAGACATTGTTAAAATATTTAATTAATTAGATTAACTATTTTAATGAATGATTTTATTAAAGTTTTTGAGTAAATTTTTTGTGCTCTCGTGGGTTGCTTGAGTAATTGATTTAATAGATTCAAACCATTTGCATTTAATAATTTCGTTTTTAAATTGAATGTTTATTTTCTTGTTTTTCACTTCACAGAGATAATATTTTACTTGTTTTTTTATGGTGACATTTCCATCTTTAAAATTGTAATTTTCAATTAGATGTTTATTTTTTATAAAAGTAAAATTATTTATTCCAGTTTCTTCAAAAACTTCACGCTTAATTGTGTCAACAATTTTTTCATTCTTTTCTCGATGACCCTTGGGAATACCCCAATGTCCTTGTTTGTGCTTAACAAGTAAAATATAAATTACATTTTTTTCTTTACGAAACAAAATTGCCCCGTATGAATAATTTTTATTATTTTTTTTCATCTAGAGAATTGTAAATAATTTCCTAGCAAGGTAACAGTTTTAATAGTTAAGAGTATTTAAGTCTATTTTATCAACCTTTTTGCCGACTAAAATTATATTTAAGTAATGGTGATCAAAGTATTTTTTTAAGGCACTGCTTATAAGCAGTGGGTTCTTCTGGATTTTATTATTAATACTTAGTAAGGTTTCAAGGGAAAGTGTTTTTTGCCTATGTATAAGATCTTGACTAATCCAATCAAATCTTTTCCAATTATCTTGCCAACTCTTTTTTATCATTTTAATACATTCGTTAAGATATAATTTTAGTTGTTTATTGTCAATTTCTCCATTTTTAATTTTATCAACTTCAGCAATTATTAATTCAATTGTTTGCAAGGTGTCTTTCGTTTCAACAGCTGTAGAAACCGCAAAATATCCAGCTTTGTTAAAAAATTGAACCAAACCATTTACACCATAAATTAAATTATTTTCAACTCTTAATTTTTGGAACAATCTGCTTTGTTGTCCGTGGATCAACAAGCTCATTGCGCAATTCGACAAATACATATCAATAATATTCCCCCTTTGACCTGTTCCACGCCATGTCAGTGTTAAAAAAGTGCGTTCTGTCTGAAATTCTTTTCTGATAATAGAAAATTTTGAATATTGTGCTGAAGGATAATTATTTGCTTTGCCTTTTAGTGTCTTGACGCTTAAAATTATTTTTTTAATACTTTTTATCAATTCGGGTGATAATTGGTGTGCTCCAATAAACAAAGTAATGTTACCACTATGACAAAACTGGTGATAATATTTTTTTATGTCCAGTAATTTAATATGTTTATCAGCGTTGGTTAATTTATTACTTATAGAGTAATCTGTTTCTCTAAAGCGAGCGTTGATTACTGACCGATAAACAGTATTTTCTGGTGTGGGATAGGTTCCATTTATCTCATTGAGCATTGATTTTTTTTCATTTTCGAATACAACTTTATTACGAAAGTTTGGCTGTAGTAGCACTTTTAGAAATATATTTAACTTTGTCTCGAAGGTTTGTTTTTTAGCCAAAAGAAAAAAATCCAAATGTTCTAAATCAACAAAAGCGCTATAATCTTCCTTTTCTTGCATAAACTGGTTAGCCAAGTAATGTTCAAGCAAATGAGGCAGTTCTTTATTGTCTTTCGACGCAAAGCATCGACCCGCACGCATCATTAAACGAAAATAAACTTTCTGAGTAGGCTTGGGAAGATCAATTAAATAAACTAAAAAGGGTTTAGATAAAACTTGACGATATGTTTGTTTTTTCATAAATATTAGGGCTAGAAATTATCTTCCTAGCCCTGATTTGTATGGAGGAAATAGGTTTATTTCTTTCCCCCAGCAGGAACATCACGAGCTGGTCCACCGTCGCCAGAAGAATGAGTCTCAACATGGCGACCTTGACTGTCGTAGGTCTGAGTAGTATGCCCGTCTTTGTTACCAGTAGAGATAAATGATCCACCAGGATTGCTTGGATCACTTGCTCGTCCGGAAGTAAAGAAGCTACCACTCTGCGAACTTTGATGGTGCCCACTTTCTTTGCTCAATATACTCACCACCTTTTGCCACTGAATTTACTTAACTTATGTTAAGCAGAAGTACTACTTCAAAAGATGTGGCAATCTCTCGAAATTATTCTTATTCTATTCGCTGTTTTTTGATTTGTCAAGAATTTTTTATTTTGTAATTAGGGTATATAATAAAAAGATGGGAATACAGTTTTTATGTGACAAAAAAAGAGAAGAAGAAAAATTATTGGATATGTATTAGGCGCTAATTTTGACAAAAGTTACGATAGAGGTGATTATTCGTTGAAAATTGAAAAAGTAAGAAGTGGTTGGCAAAAAATCGAAAAAAAGTTTTTTAATATTATAAATAATTTAAATCTTAAAATTGCTGACAAGTATCTCTGTTACACTACTTTATATGGTCCAGAAGGAGAGTATAAATATCCGAATATAATCGATCTAAGAATTAAAAATAATAAAGACATTAAAAATGCCAACGAAACAATTGCTCATGAACTAATTCATTTGTTAATTTATAATAAAACTAAAAAATTAAAATTAAATTACAGACAAACAGAGGGAGTGATTGATTTGTTTTTTACTGAAACAGAGTTAATGACTATTTTCCCAAAATATAAATTTCAAAGTATTGGTATTCATAATAAAAAACATTTCACGAATTAATCAGAGTAAAAAAATAGTACTATTTTGTCCCTTTTTTTGTGGGGAAAATTGACTAAAAGTTAATTTAGTTAAGCGATAGAGTACCGTTATGATAGCTAAAATTGTATATCGGTCGTGTATCCATTTTTCTTTTTATTTTTTGTGGAGGTAGAACTTTTTGCCAATCAAGGTATTGGAATACATGATTATTTAAGGAGAAAATATTGTCTTTAGTTATTAGTGGTCCCTGAAAACCAATGGGAGCTAGTATCTTAATTGCAGACTCGATTTTTTTGACATTAATATCCTTGTCGGTAGAAAATGTTAAAAACAATGTTTTATTGGTATCTAGAACTGACAGATAAGATATTTTGCTGTTGAAATATTTAGCAAAATACTTTACAATTTCATTTCCAAAAACAGAAAAAACATAGCCGTCTAAAACAGAATGTGCATTTGTGGCAACCACCAACTGGTGAATTTTTTTATTTGGGGTTGAAAGGATAAAAGGCATTTTGTATAATTTGTTTTTTGTAATCAACGGGATATTTTTTCTTGTATCAACCAAATACTGGTCATTGTAAATAATTACTATTTCAGAGCTAACTAATAATTTTTGAATAAAATTTTCCATCAAGTATATATCGATTTTTTGTTCAATTGTTGCGTATATTTCATTATAAGTTTTGACTTGAAAGTGGCAGAGTTCAAAAAATGGTTTGAATTCAAGATTGTTTTTTGTTTCTTTTGCTACGATTTTTTGCGCTTTTTTCAAGCTTGACTTGTCAAGATCGGGAATTTTTATTAACTCTAATATTTTGTTCTTGTCAATTTTTTTATTCCACTCGACAAAAATATATCCATTGCCGATATTCCCGGTTTTCCACACCAAGTTATTTTTTATCAATTCAAAAGCCAACAGTTGTTCATAAACATGAGCTAAGAAATATGAGTCTGCTGGATACGATAGAAATAAATAGCTTTTCATTATTCCCTATATTTAAACATAAAAAGAGCCGTCCGTAAACCATAAAATGGTTTGGGACGGCTGGAAGTTACTTGCCCTTCTGGTTGCCCTGGTCATGGCGATTGGACGGGATTCCCCACCCGCCTTGCTTTGCCATATCGTTTCTTGCTTCGTGACCGGCTCGAACAGCATCTTTGGTTGTGGAATTGGTCATCCGACCCACTTCTACTGCGTTGAAGCCGGTGTTACCCTTCCCAACATCCGGACCGCTGTTCCCTGTGTCGATCAGAGCACTTATGTCAGCGACGAGATTACCAAGCAAAGACATTTTTTCACCTCCTTCAAAGTAGAGTACATTCTTCGGGTAATTTACTGAAAGTAAATATTTCACCCAAAAAACAATTATAACTTACTTTACACAACAGCTTTTGTCAAGACTCCTTTTTTTGTGGGGGAAATATTGACACGATCTAATATTTCAGCTACAATTCAACCTAGAATC
>Ga0076299_126_pt1 | contig 8263 bp, 4 predicted proteins | sample RifGroA2_FD_67793 | JGI IMG/M metagenome (GOLD analysis project Ga0076299, IMG submission 67793) | Berkelbacteria bacterium GW2011_GWA2_35_9 | reverse complement strand
AATTACTTTAATTTTGTTAACAAACCATTAAGTTATTCAATCAAAAAAGAGCTTACACGAAAAGAAACAAAAGTAAAAATTGCGGGACTTATGGTGTATTGGGCAGAAGGTAGTAAAAGAGGAAAGAATACAGTTGATTTAGCAAATAGCGATCCAGTAATGATTACATTATTTTTAAGATTACTTAGGGAAATATATCAAGTTACGGAATCACGATTAAGAGTTCTAGTGTATTGTTATTCGAACCAATCAGTAAAAAAAATAATAAGCTATTGGGGTAAAATTACTAACATTCCTAGAGAACAATTTTCAAAACCGTATATAAGAAATGATTATGCTCAAAAACAAATTGGAAGAATGCCTTATGGATTAATTCATATTAGATATAGTGATACAAAATTACTAGCACAAATTAAAAGTGATATTGGAAAATTAACAAAAAGTATGCTGGGTTAGCGAAGTGGTCAAACGCATCTGACTGTAATAATATTGCAGCTTTCTATTGAAAAATAGATTGAAAAATCGGGAGAATTGTCCCGAAGTAAAAATCGGGATGCCGATTGGAAACATCGGCACAGGAAACCTAAATCTTTTTAAAGATATGGCAATCTGCAGCCGAGCCCCGCCATGGTGGGGAAGGTTCAGAGACTATGCACCCGACCCCGTTTTAGGGGATGAAATAGTCCATACCTATTAGAAATAGTAGAATATATGAAATCAGACGGCTTTATGCCTTCGGGAGTTCGAATCTCTCACCCAGCACCATCTCGCTTCGCTCGATGTAAACTAATAAAATTTTGGGTATTTTCAACACAAGTTTACACTGAGGAACGAAGTGACGAAGTGCCAACGTAGCTCAGTGGTTAGAGCAGCTGTTTTGTAAACAGCAGGTCATGGGTTCGAATCCCTTCGTTGGCTCCAAAAAATAATCAGAAAGGTATAAATGGCAAAAAGAAAGTCTAATTATGTAAAATTAAAATGTTCCGAATGTGGAACAATTAATTATTATGTTAATAAATCACGAGGTAAAGCTGGTGTGAATTATAAATTGGAAAAAAAGAAACATTGCGGAAAATGTCGCAAGACAATTTTACATAAAGAAACAAAGTAATTTTTTATATTGACAAAATCTTAATATTCATCTATACTATCAGAAGTTTCAAGGGAGGTGTTGTATATGAAAAATCCGTTTGTGGGTTTTAGGCAATATTTATTGAATAATTTAGTAGAATTAGGTATCAATAAACCAAAAATAGATGGAACGGATAGTGATTTAAAAACAGAATTTGAAATAGCTAACTTAGGAGTAGAGTTTACAACTCAAACGATCTGTCAGATTATTAATGATTTTTTGTCCAAAAGATATCCAAATAGATTTGCAAGAAGCAATCGAATGTCAGAAACATCTGGTATTATTGTTTTTGATGATCTGAATGATAACGAAAGTTTTTTGCAAATTGTACTAACTTGCATTATTAAGGAAGGAAAAGTTTGGTTAGCAATTCGAGCTACATATTTTTAGAAATTTCAAGGACCATCTCGGTCCTTTTTTTTGTTTGATTTGATAAACGATTTTATGTATAATTTAAATAGGTAAAAAATAATTGTTAAGCGTCCACCGTCGTACAATCTCTTGCAGTATTCTTAGTTTAAGAAATCTGCAATTAGATTTCACTCTTGGCGGACTTCCGGATTTTCTTCCTGATAGGGAGCGTAAATCACGGGGCGGAGGGAAAAATGAATATAAAATGGTCAAGAATCATAGGTCTAATAGTAATAATATTACTTCTTTTTGGAGTCTTTTATGAATTTAAAAAATATAAAGGTTCAAATTCAATCTCTGGGAAAAAAGAGATTGCAGTTGACGAAGAAAAAAGCCAAGAGTTGCTAGATAAAGTTAACAATTTTGGTTCAGCCGATCTGAGAGGCGAAGTGGTTTCTGTGGACAAAGACGCTCAAAAGATAGTGGTAAAGGTGCTAGATTATTCGCCAACTCGAGAAATTCCAGACGAGATTAGGTCTTACTTTATTGTTGGTGAAAATGAACAAAAAACGGCTCAGCTTAATTCATTTTCTAAAGTAACAACTGGTAAACTCGAAGATTTAGATGGTAAAGAATCAAGTTTTGACAGCATAAAAGAAGGTCAAAAAGTCTTGTTTTTCGGTTATGAAAACTTGAGATCATTGTCCAGCTTTATTCCAAGAGAAGCAAGAATTTTAGAGTAATATTGCTAAAGATTGGTGCAAGAAATATTATGATTAACATAAGACCAAGCAAGTTTTTAAAACGATCAATTCTGATCTTGCTAGTTTTGATAGTAATTTTTGTTCTGCAAAACTTTCTAAAACCACAATTCAAAAAAGCAAAAACGACAATCTATAGTGACACAACTTTGGGAGTTGAACTTGCCTATCCAGCAGATTGGCAGCTAAAAGAACTGCCAAAAGAAGGAACAACTTATAAACAGGCTGTTAAAGAAGGTAAGGCTAAACTTTCGTTTACACCAAGTTCAAACAACAAGGATAGCAAAGTTGAATTGGTGGTGCTTCCAACCAATCAAGATCTAGCTTCAATTACCAAACAATACACATTATATAAGGAAAAAGAAAAGTTTTCCGCTAATGGCTTTGAGTGGTCAGTAGGTGAGATTCCCAGGGGCGGGGATTACAATGATCTTTCCTGTAGAGCTTTTGGCACTACTAAAAATGTTGACCAGGCAATTGATGAATATAAAAGTAGGGTGGTTCAGGTCAATTGTAATAATTTTGTACTTAGTAACGAAGAATTAAAAAAAATATTAGCGGATATTACTAGCCCATGAGCACAACTAGAAAACAGCTTTTTAAAATATTTTTTATAGGCGTTAGTATCGTTGTAGCTTTTGGTTTATTACAACTTAATCGAGAAGTTTCAGCCCACATCAACACAGGTTCATGGTGGGGTTCTTGTAGCGACCCAAATAGTAAGTATTATCCTGGAACAGACCTACAGATTAAAAGTGAAGGCACCAGCAGTACTTGGCAGGGAGACGATATTTACAAATATCTTAGGAACCCAAGCGGTGAGGGTTGCGAAACAAACACATCTATTGAAAACAAATGGTCATTTGACGGATACAATAAACCTATCACCAATAAGTACCTCGTAAAATTAGAGTTAGAAAACGTAGGTGGTTGGTTTGGTGATGGAGGTCAAAAAGTCCATGATGTTTTTCTCTATGGTGCTGGTATGAATGACTTTGACGTTAGGGTTTTTGACAGCGGTAGCTTTAGCGGAGGAGAGGAGATCTCACTTACAAGTAACCAAGTCCAATCAGACGATCCACATAATCGGTCCAGGTTGGGTTGGAGGGTGCCTATTGAAGAGATCGGTTCAACCCATACTATTAGATTAGAAATTACACCAGAAGGTGATATTGATAGTGGTCCAGTCGGCGTTGATAAGTATGTTCTTCGTACGACAAATATAGTTGGTGTGAACGATGAAATTTCTATCTATAGCAATGTTGGAAGCGATGATGGTGGAGCAGTCAGACCTATGAGTGTAGAGGTAAAAGAGCCGGCAAACGGAGCAAATTTTAACACAGGTTCGAATATCGAGGTTACAGCTTTAGTCAGACCAAAAGTTTACGCAGAATACGATGCAGTCATTAAAAAAGTTGAATTTTATGCCAATGGAGTTAAGTTTGGTCAGGAAGTTAAGGACTCTGACTCTAACCCTTCTTACTACTCATTTACTTATCCGAACTCTCCTAATGGAACCTACTTAATTGTAGTAAAAGCAACCAACGAAGAGAGCGAAGTTGTCACTTCTGATCCAGTTACCGTAACCATAAACGACCCCTTACCACTTTCTTGTTCGTTCTCATCATCTTCAATTACCCTTAGCCACTCCAGTCCGCATCAAGCAACCACAGAACTATCGGCTACTGGCGGTGATGGAAGTTATATTTGGACAGCTTTGGGCTCCGAGCCTTCGTCTGGTGGTACATTACCGACGATCTTGACCTTTAGCGATATCGGAACTCAAAATATTGAGATTTCAAGCGCAGATCAGACTTCCATCTGTACCCTCACCGTCAACCCTGCCCCTAACGCTACCCCTACAGTTTCTATCACCAGCCCTGCCGATGGAGCTGTTTTCAACAACGCTCCCGTTACAATTCCAATTACTATAACCGCCAGTGACCCGGATGGTGATCCTCTGACGGTTGAAGTTTATAATGGTGCTACTAAATTACCAGGTACTGCAACCAAAGGGGCGGGAACAACTTATACCTACAATTGGGCAAGTGTAGGAGCTGGTTCATACACAATCAAAGCTAAAGCTATCGATAACTTTAATGCTTCTACTGAGTCAACCCCGATTACTTTTTCTGTCCAAAACCCAACCACTACCACCGTAGTTCCAACGACAACAACCATAACTCGACCAATTACTACAACAACTACGACTACTACAACGACTCAACCAGCTGTCTATACCCTTATGCTTTCTACTGACAAGACAAGTGGTACTGCGCCGTTAGATGTTATTCTAAAAGCAACTGTTGGAGGAGGAACTGTTAGTCAAAGTAATGATGAAATAAGATTTTACAATGATACAGTCCTCCTGGGTACTCACACTGATCTGGATAGTGCAGAAGTACGTTATTATCATTGGGATAATATTTCCGCAGGTACTTATACAAAAGTTCATGCAGAATATTACCAAGGAAGAGGGGCTTCTGGTGTATTGAAAGCTACATCTAGTAATATTACTATCACCGTCCAAAACCCAACTCCAACCATTGACTCCTTCACTGCCCCAGCCAGTATCAACTCTGGTGAAAAACTAACTGATTCAATTGCTCTGACTTGGACAACCACTGGAGCAGACACAGTTGATATCCAATATAAAAATAGCTCTAATGTTTGGACAAATCTAGTCACTGGACGACCAGCGGATGGAAGCTACTCTTTCACTCCAACTTCAACTCATATTGTTTCAAACAAAGTCATTACTCGAATTATTGCTCATAAGGCGAGTGCTAATGATGTAACATCAGTAGAAAAATCAACGACAGTTAACTCTATCTCGTGTGCTAGAATTCCAACTCTTTCAATTAATACCAATACTGTTAATGAAGATGGCGTTGCTACTTTGACTTATTCTACCAATGGTATATTTGCCAGTGCCTCTATCCAGAGAAAGTTGGGTACAACTGGTGCTTGGGGAAATATCTTTACTGGTCTTTCTACAACTGCTAATTCCACCAAACAAGCTTATCCAGCACTTTTATATACACTTAGCTCAACTTATTACCATCGTTTGGTGGTTAACCTCAATACAACATATTGTAATGATAAATATTCAACCCCAGAAGTCACACTAACCGTTAATAAAAACCCAACGATTGTTAGTTTTTCAACCGATAAAACTTTATACAATGCTGGAGAAAACTCAATCCTATCATCAGTCGTCAAAGATCCAGATGGCTCAATTGTAAAAGTTCAATATTACGATGGTGCGAACCAACTTGGACCAAATATTGTTCCAAGCCCAGCCAATCCAGTTAACACCAATTATTCTAGCAATTACACTTGGTCAAACCCAACCACTGGAACTCATTCACTGACAGTTGTAGTAACTGATAACAATGGTGCAGTTTTTTCTAGTGGTGCAGTGGTTATCTATGTCAATACTTTCCCAACCATTGTTAGTTTAACTACGGATAAATCAAGTTACAACATTGGTGAAATACCGGTTTTGACTTCTAAATCTAGGGATACTGATGGTAAAATCACAAAACTACAATATCTTGATAATGCGACTCAAATTGGTTCTGACATTAATATTACTCAAGCTACCAACAACACAGAATATACTCATAACTATTCTTGGTCTCCGGCTCCAACTTCAGGAATACATATTTTAACTGTTAAAGCGACTGATGATAGAGGTGCAGTTACTTCTTCTGGTGTAGTTTCAATCAGAGTTTACGCCAACCCAGTAATTGTTAGCCCACTCGTCAGCCAAAACAAAATCTATTTTGCTCAACCAAATTTGCCATGGACTGCCAATTCGTGGGATGCAGTACCCAACGGTCAATATATTATCAAAGTAAAGCGTTCTAGTGATTCAACCGCTTACTTTAGTAACGAAGGTGCTTTCAAAAAAGCCCAACTCGATCCGCCGGTTTTCTCTAGCACAGTTCCTGATGGTTCAATGTTTTTCCAAAACGCACCCGCTAATGGTACTTATTATTGGAACAGTGTCGCTAATGCTTCGGATTATATTGTTCAGTTGAGAAAAGTTAATGGTAGTTTTAGCTCAAATGACATATTAAATCCACCCAAAAATACAGCTGACGAGAAAGAAATTATTGTTTCTGGCATAACGATTGATTTCAACGCTAAATATAACGGTCGAACAACGACTTTATGGTCTGAGCTCGGAAATGATTATTGGTATATGCGAGTAGCGGGACGAGTCTTTCCAGGACAAACCAAAAATTATGTTTGGTCAAATGTACTTTATTTAGAAAAGAGAAATCCGGTCTTATCTTTAGTGAATACCGCTCCGTTTAGCAGAGAAAAAAGTCCACAATTTAGTTTTGACCCACAAAGTTTACCGACTGATTTGGAGGTAAAGTTAAATATTGTGGGTGGTCCCCACACAGTTTTGCCAATTAATATTGGAACAGTTGTTTCTGGCAGACTTCAAATTAGTAACTTTTCGTTTACCGAAGAACAATGGAGAAGTATTTTCTATGGTAATTGGCAAGCCTACTTTACTGTGGCGCCGGTTTCCGATCATATCGAACGATCTAGAAGTAATATAATTACATTTAATAAAGATTTACCCAGCCAATCCAATCCGACTTTAGTTGCTAATAAAACGACTGCAGTTGCGCAAGAACTAGTTAAGTTTACGCTTAATTATCCACGGTCCGAAGTTGCGTTTGATCATAGTTTGCCTAATATTACTCTAAGTCCGTTTACGACGACCAATTTACTTGAAATGACATTTTCTAATAACAATTTTGATCTTAATAATATTTCTAACGATTATCTTGAAGGTGGAATTGTTGATATTGAGCAAAATAAAATTGTTTGGAATAATATTGACTCGAATACCAAAGACGGAAAAGTTATTAATATTCCATTAAAAGTCGGTCAAAGTTGCGACAGTAATGATACTCAAGTAAAATTAACTAAAACAATTACGCCTCAATTTGGCAGTAAAATTATTAACAATTCGAATAGTGTTTCTGTCACATACGATTGTCCAACCGGAACATATAATTTTACAAACGCAACAAAAGTAAGAACGGATACCAACGAAATCAAACAAGGGAGTACTTTAACATATAAAATTGAGTATAGTGGCACTTTTACCGAAGGCTCGGGAAGTGGTAATGGAGGAGAGATTACTTTGTTTAAAAAAATAAAAAAAATTCCACGCAATATCGCTTCAAGTGCCACACAAATTTATAAAAAAACAAGCCAAAGAATTGCCCAAACAAAAACCAACCGAATAAAATTAGCTAAAGCCCAAGAATCGACAACAATTTATGCCAACGGAGATGGATCTGATTACGATATAACTTATCTTGTTAATAGTGCCAAAAATAAAAACCTAATATTAGATGGTGGATATGGTTTAGGCGGAGATTTTACTTTTTCAGGCGATTTGACTTTTAATATTCAATCATTAACTTTAATAAACGGTGCTAAAATTTCAGGAACTGGTAATCTAACTATCAATGCCAGTAATTATATCAAAATTTGTCGTTCTTGCAGTCTCAAGACTAAAGGTTATAGTGGGGGGATTGCAACCGAATGTTATGCACAAGGCGGTCGGGGAAGCGATAACGGTGCTGACGCTGGTACAACAATTGATTATGGTGATTGCACAGATCGGGCAGGGAAGGGTGGCAATTGGATTAGTGGTGGGACTGGCGGCGGCGGAGGTGGTGGACATTCTGGTAATCGTGCTGGTGCTGGCGGGGGCGGAGGGAATCTTGGTGCTGGTGGTGGAGCGTTTGCGCTCGGTTCGCCTAACCAATGGAATTTTGGCGGCGGCGGAGCCGGAATTGGCGGTACGGGAGGAGCTGGCGTTGCTAAAACAACTAATGGGAGCGCTGGAATTGGAACCAGTGTCAATAAATTACAAACCTGGATTAATGCCGGAAAAAAATTGACTCAGGGTGGCGGAGGCGGAGGTGGTGGCGAAGAATCAGATACTGACGAGCAAAAAAATTCGAGCTCAACACTAGGT
>Ga0076299_116_pt1 | contig 8336 bp, 7 predicted proteins | sample RifGroA2_FD_67793 | JGI IMG/M metagenome (GOLD analysis project Ga0076299, IMG submission 67793) | Berkelbacteria bacterium GW2011_GWA2_35_9 | reverse complement strand
ATTTATTTTTTGCACTAAAATTAGCGACTTTATGAGCATTGGAATCTCTACCGACAGAAACAATGTGTAGTTTATGAATATTTATAGATTTATTGGAGTTCTCTTTAAACAAATCGACTATTTTGCTTTTAACAAATTTATCATATCCGTTATATTCTCTATCAATATATATTTCGTATTTATCAGTATTGACTTCTTTAAGTGTTATATAAATCAAGACACAAAATGTTACAATCATAAATACTTTACGCTGATTAATTTTTCTAAAATGCACTAAGAGTTTTTGTTTTTCTCTTCCTGTAATCGTTACGGCAATTTGTATATCGTTTGAGAGTCCAATTGCCGTAGTATGGCTAGTTTGTTCTATTTTACCACTCTGATCTATCTCAATTTTCATAAATATATTATATCAAAATTTATCTTATTTTGCTTAACAAATTCTGGTACTATACTATATAGTAGAGTAGTAAGATTGTTAGGGTATAAAGTAAATAATTAAAAATATTAAAAAAAGGAGTAAATGATGAAAAGAGTATCGAAAACCAGCGCTGGGGTTGGAAAATATCATTGGGATTATCAGGAGTTTTGTTATTTAATCCACGTATTGTCACAAACAAATAATTTTAAAGAATTGATGAATCTGTTTATTGATTTACATACCCCACGAGAAATTTGTGAAATAATTAGACGGGTTCAAATTTCTTCCTACTTAGTCAACAACGAAACATATCAAGACATCAACGATAAAACTGGCGCTTCCCACAACACAATCTCAAAAATAAATCAAAAATTTTATCGTGAAAAATCAACGGTAGCAAAAATGATCAAAAAAGCTGGAAGTTTTCAAAAATTTACTGAAGGTAATATCGACGAAAGGGATTGGTTGTCTCGAATGTTAGACCGAACTATATCACGGTACAACATATTGAAATAATTGGTACTATGCTATATAGCATAGTACCAGATCGATAAGTTGTACTGTATGCATTATTAAGTCAAATATTAAGTCAAAATTGTGAATTCAGAGTTGACAATAAATAATATTTGTACTAATATATTCATATTCTGTTTGCGGAGGTGAGTACCTTGAAAAAAAGGGCGTTATTTATTACCGGTAGCGTAATTATATTGGTTGCTGTCGGATTTTTTTCAACCAATTTAGTGATCAAACAAAATCAAAAAGAAAAACAAATTTATATTTACAAAAATCTAATCACTCTGATTGATTCATTTCATACGGAAATTAAAACTCTTTCTCCGTCTGTAAATGGGAAAGATCAACTTCAAGAAGAGTTGAGAAAAATGAAGACTTATGCTCAAGGCACCAAAGATAGGGTTAAATATTTATCAATGGAAGCAAGTAATGTTAATAGCCTAGCGCTTAATGAATCAATCGAAAAAACAGATAAATATTTATCCGGTTTTGAACAGTTAGCCAATCTATCTATTACTCGAGATGCGTTAAGTGCTAAGAGCGACTCAATGCTTAAAATGCTTGAACACTTTAGGCTAACCGCACAAGTTTATGGATCGCCTGATGAAGGCGACACGACTGAAGCAATTGATCGAGCCTTCAAATTATCAACTAATTTTGACAAAGCCAGAAAAAGTATTCATTTGGCTGAGAATAGCCCAAAAATTAGCAATGATAGGGTGATTGTGGTTGGAAATTATTGGACCAATCCAGAATATTCCGATTACCGTCAACAAATATTTCAAATTGTAGCTGAATATAGCAATGGTAGAAAAAATCTTTCAAGGGTACTGTCGCATTATGATAAGGGAATTTTGAATGATAATGATCGATCTCAATGGAGTACGGAGTTAAACAAACGACGAAATCTATTAAATCGAATTAATTCATTATCGGATCAAATTCCTCCCTATTCTATCTATAAAGATCATCACAATCTACTGCAACAAATGTTAAGCAATGCCGTCGAGGCAATGGAAAATTTTGCTAATAATGAAAATTCATCTACCCGACGCTATTTAAGTTTCGTTAGTTCAAAAAATACTGCCATTATGAATCGATTGAAACGATTTTACGGAATTAGGTAGGAGGTGCAACCAATGCCAAGGTACGAAAAGAATTTTTATATTGTAACAATTATTGCTTTGGCGATTACCATAGGGATTAGCGGAGCAATAAAATTAAATAACAAACAAACTGAGATAATAACATCACTATCTACCAATACTGAAGTTGTTGAGCAAAATTCAAATCAAGTTAAAATAAAACTTATTCCAACCTCGATCGAAAATACTACTAAAGTTACAGAATATTATCCAAGTCAATATATTCCACCAATTGAAACATCCACAGTTAATAGAACTACAGGCAATCAGTTAATCGATGTCTCGATAAAGGAACAACGGGTTCGAGCATATGATGAAAATAATAAATTAGTTTATACTTTTATTTGTTCAACCAGCTCGACTGGCATTTTAATGCTACCGGGGCAACATCCGGATGTCATTCATGATAATATTGGCGAATATACTGTCTTGGGTAAAGAAAAAAATCATTGGTCAAAAAAATACCAATGCGACATGCCGTGGGCAATCCACTATCACGGCGGTCACTATATTCATGCAACTGATAAAATTAAAGAATTAGGTAGACCAGCCTCTCACGGGTGCGTCAGACTACACCCAAGAGACGCAAAAACTCTATATGATTTTATCAAAATCGGAGATGCTATAAATATTCATTAAAATATTAGAAAACTTACCCCCATTCCACCCGGAGTGGGGTTTTTTATACCCTTAAGCCGAGCTCCGCAACCTTCAAGGTTGCGGAGCGGTCAGGTGTAATTTATTATTTTTCTGTTTTGACTGTGTAGATTTTGCCGTCGGTTGATATTTCGATTGTGCCCGACTCGTCGGTTCGGTATATTTTACTATTAATACTTTTTAGTCTGTCTAGTATATTTTGACTGGGGTGACCATATGAATTTTTTCCAACAGAAATTAATGACACTTCCGGCTTTATTTTGCCGATAAATTCTTGACTGGTTGAAGATTTTGATCCATGGTGACCAACTTTTAATATCTCTGCTTGTAAATCTATATTTTTTTCCAACAATTTTTTTTCACCTTCATTTTCAAGATCTCCAGTCAGTAATAAATCTAGTTCATCGTAATTTATTTTGACTACAATCGAACTATTATTTCCCTCTGATTCGAGAATGTATTCTTCGGGGTTGATTAATTTAATATTTATTTCACCCTCTTCCGTCTGAATTATTTTTTTTTCACCAGCTCGAACAAATTTAGTTAGTATTTTCTTTTCTTCAACTTTATTTTTTAGTTCTTTGACGGTTTCAGTCTCTTTTTGCCAATTGAGCGTCCAAATTTCATCCACAGCAATTTTATCAATAATATATTTTGCTCCACCAATATGATCGCTATCCAAATGAGAAAGGATCAATAATTCAATTTTATTATCATTAAATGGTAAATACTGTTTTACTCGACTATAGGTTGTTTTACCTCTTCCTGTGTCGATAAGTAATTGAAAATGATTCTTTGATATTAAGATTGCATCCCCTTGTCCAACATTCAAAGTATAGACTCTAAGTAAATTATCAGCACTTATTATCAGTACATACCACAAACTCAAACTTGCTAGTAGTAAGGCGATTAAAATATTTTTACTAAATATACTTTTTTTCGACATTGGTTTTTTTTCTTAAATAAAATACCAGGAGAAAAATTGTAATATAGACTACACTCGTAAATACCCAACTGATTTTTTCAACATTAATCGACGCTCCCTGAAAACGACTAAAGAAAGTGGCTACTTCGACAGTATATTTTGAAACTATAAGCAATGGCACCCCAAATACAATTGAAATTTTAGTACTAATTAATGAAATAACAAAAGTTAAAAAAGAAATCAACATTGAAAGTGGAATAATTGGCAAAACTAATAAATTAACGATTGGCGAAATCAACGACACTCTGCCAAAATAATGAATTATTAACGGAGTTACGGCAATTTGAGCGCTGATTGTTTCAATTAATATTGTGTTGATTATTTCTGGCATTTTATTAAAGTATTTATCAAATATTTTTTTTAGTAGTGGGGAAATATATATTAAACCAAGCATCGAGCTGAAAGAAAGCAGAAAACCAATATCGCTAAAAACCTGATTGTCTTGAATCACCATCAAAAGCGCTGAAAAAATTAAAGCAGTATATATGTAAGGCAAACGATAAACAAACCGGGCTAACAAAAAAAGCCAACCCATGATTGACGCTCTAACAATTGAGGCTTGCCCTCCAACAACAATAGTAAAAGCCATTATCGCTATCGTACCTATCCAAAAACTTGGAACTCTCCCAAATTGTTTTAAAAAATCAGCAAATATTTTAATTATTATAGTAATATTAAAACCAGAAATTGCGGTAATATGGATAATTCCAGTTTGAATAAAGATATCTTTTAATTCTTTAGAAAAAGTGCCTTTGGCACCTACCACAATTCCAGTTGCCAGATCACCATATGGACTAGGAATTAGCTGAGTAATTTTAGCGTAATAGAGAACTCTCAAGCTTGTTAGTTTTTCAACTATCCACCCACCATCAAAACTAAACGGTTGAGAAATAATTAACGGATAAGAAATTCCAATAATCAATGCTATACTTAAACTACATAAAGTACTAACAATAATACTGTTTGAGAAAAATATTAAAACAACCAACAACAAAACGACAGTTTGTAAAAATATTGTTTGATCAAAATAACTTCCGTCTGATATCAGAATACCAACAAAAAAAACGATCGTGAGATAAGATAATTTTAAAGCTGGGTGAAGACGATTAATTAAATTATTAATGTTAAGCATTGATTATTGACAAAACTTTATTATTAATTTATCATTTTCTGTGTAATATGAAAAAAATCGTCAAAAAGAAAGTCAAAAAAAGTTCAAAAATTGCTGAATTAACTAACCTTGTGAAAATCAAACAAGCCGAGTTAATCAATCTGCAAAACCGCTTTGAAGCTCAAAAAAAGAGTCTATTTTTGTACGCCAATGAAAATTTAATCTTGGATATTCTGCCAATTTTGGATAATTTTAAACGCTCAACTGAACATTTACCAAAAGAACTAGAAAATGATAATTGGGCAAAAGGCATAAACTTGATTGAAAAACAACTTGAAGAGATGTTAAAAAATAATGGTTTGGAAAGAATTATTGTTGAGATTGGAAACGAATTTGATCCAAATTTACACGACGCTATTGAAGGAGAGGGTGAAAAAATAAATGAAATAGTGCTTGATGGTTACAAATTGAACTCGAAAGTTATTCGTCCAGCCAAAGTTAAGGTAAATTAAGATCTGTTTTATATACCACTTGACAAAATGTAAAGTTTGCTTTACATTATTATTATAGAGATAAAAAATAATATTTAATGAAAGGATTCAAATATGTCAAAAATAATTGGAATTGATCTAGGAACCACTAACTCCGTTGTTAGCGTTATGGAGGGTGGTAAATCAAAAGTTATCCACAGCGCCGAAGGCGCCAATACCGTGCCGTCGATCGTAGCGATGGGCAAAAATAACGAACGATTAGTCGGACAACTTGCCAAACGCCAAGCAGTAACCAATCCAAAAAATACTATTTTTAGCGTTAAGCGCTTGATTGGTAGAAAAATTGATGACGCTGAAGTTGTAAAAGCTAAAAAAACATTGCCTTATGAAATAGAAAAAGCTGGTGACGGAATTAAAGTTATAATGGGGGATTCGGCTTACACTCCTCAAGAAATATCAGCTTTTATCTTGCAAAAACTTAAAGCCGATGCCGAGAGCTATTTAGGCGAAAAGGTCAGCGAAGCGGTAATTACTGTTCCAGCTTACTTTAACGATAGTCAAAGACAAGCGACTAAAGATGCCGGAAAAATTGCCGGACTGGATGTAAAAAGAATCATTAACGAACCAACCGCTGCCGCTTTGGCTTATGGACTAGAAAAGAAAAAGGACGCCAAAATCGCTGTCTTTGACCTGGGTGGTGGAACTTTTGATGTTTCAATTTTAGAGATGGGCGCCGAAGGCGACGAATCCAGTTTTGAAGTTTTATCTACCAACGGCGATACTTTTCTTGGCGGTGATGATTTTGACCAAGTTGTTATTGATTGGTTAGTTGAAGATTATAAAAAAGAAGAAGGGATTGATTTAACTATCGATGCGATGGCTTTGCAAAGAGTTAAAGAAGGCGCCGAAAAAGCCAAAATTGAGCTATCCAGCGCTACTGAAACCGAAATTAATTTGCCCTTTATCACCGCTGACGGCTCTGGACCAAAGCATTTAGTCAAGAAATTGACTCGTGCTAAATTGGAAGATTTAGTTTCTGACTTACTTGATAAAACCAAAAAACCCTGTGAGAAAGCGCTCAAAGACGCCAAACTTTCTGCCAGCGATATCGACGAGGTGATTTTGGTCGGCGGTATGACTCGTATGCCGGCGGTTCAGGAAACGGTTAAAAAGATCTTCGGTAAAGATCCGGAAAAAGGCGTCAACCCAGACGAAGTTGTAGCACTTGGTGCCGCCACGCAGGGCGGCGTACTCTCCGGCGATGTCAAAGATGTTTTGCTTTTGGATGTTACACCTTTGACGCTTGGCATTGAAACGCTCGGACAAGTTATGACACCTTTAATTGAGAAAAATACCACTATTCCAAGCAAAAAGTCACAGGTATTTTCGACTGCTGCCGACAACCAACCACAGGTGGAGATTCATATCTTGCAAGGCGACCGCCCGATGGCTACGGACAACCGCAGTTTGGGACGATTTATTCTGGACGGTATTCCTCCATCTCCTCGAGGCATTCCACAAATAGAAGTAACTTTTGATATCGACGCCAACGGAATTCTAAATGTTAAAGCGGTAGACAAAGCCACCAACAAAGAACAATCAATCCGCATCGAAGCCAGCAGTGGTTTGAGTGAAGAAGAGATTGAAAAAATGCGCAAGGACGCCGAAGTTCACGCCGAAGAAGATAAGAAAAAGAAAGAACTAGTTGAAACCAGAAATATGGCGGAGCAATTAATTTTGACAACCGAAAAAGCGCTTAAAGATGCCGGTGATAAAGTTACACCAGACGAAAAACGACCCGTCGAAGATGCGGTGATGAAGTTGAAGGGCGTCAAGGATGGCAATGACTTGGAAGCAATTAAAAAGGCAACCGAAGAATTGAGCGAAGCCGTGCAAAAGATTGGTGAGAAATTGTATAGCGCTGCGAAGGAAAAAGAAGACGCCGAGAAAAAGACAGAAAAAAAAGCTGAAGAAAAGTCAGGTGAAAAAAGTGCCGAGCCGACCGATGAAAAAACGGATGATAAATCAGATAAGCCAAAAGACGAGGATAAGAAAGAGTAAAAACAGATAATCTTAACTAATAAGTGTATTCACAGATACAGTATACGTAATATTGGTAGTATCTCAATAGCGATTCAGAAAAATTGTTATTGCCTCGGTGAGCTATAAATTTTCTATCGAGTACTGCAGAGATCCCTTATCAACTCGGACTACAACATCGACAAAATTATAGAGATAGAAATCACACCCCCTCGTTGTTGTTCCGAGTGATCCACTTACCCAATCCCCAAACGGAGGGCCAAACTGTCCGCGGATGGGAGATACATAGATTTTCGGATTTACCACTGCAGAATATGAATTATGTGGAAACACGTTTTTATACGGGTGGAACGAGTCGTCGTATGGGACTAGAAAATTAAAGGCGGCAACAGTGTTAACTTCTAAATCTTCGTCAGCAATGTGCTTACTCTTACTTACGTTTTCTGGATGATTATTGTTATATACATACACATTCTTAAACACTGCAAGCGATGAATCGGTTCTCGTATAATACCGAGGCATTGGTTTCCCGTAATTATCCCCCTCCCAATCATAAGCGGATCCATCGGGATTGGTTGACTTCACTGTATTTTCAAGCTCTGATTCCGGGGCCTGACCACCTACAGCGAAGGATGTATCACCTGTACACTGAAAGCTTATTTTTTTATTATCTGCGGAAGGTATCGGTGAATAGGTTTTATTGTTTGTCACAGCAATTACCCCGATGGTCGGTGGCGTTGTACCTCCGCTATTACCGGACCCGCCTCCTTGTGTTGGTGGAGTGATTGTCCCTCCTCCCAAACCTAGAGAAGGCGGTTTAGTTGGCGAAGTTACCGGCTGATCTCCGCCCCCCGTTACCTTCATCGAGCGAGAAGAGACCGTGACCGTGCCGGTGTTTACTTGCAGTGTCAGCGTGCCGTTGCCCTTTGCTTCGAGAACACAGCCGCCGGGAGCGGTGAATGTGCCGTCACTA
>Ga0076299_131_pt1 | contig 8877 bp, 7 predicted proteins | sample RifGroA2_FD_67793 | JGI IMG/M metagenome (GOLD analysis project Ga0076299, IMG submission 67793) | Berkelbacteria bacterium GW2011_GWA2_35_9 | reverse complement strand
ACGCCTTTATCCAGATGGTCGTTTAACCGTGCCGGAATATGGCAGGAACGCAACCATTTAGTGATAGGGTTATTCGGAAACAGATGCGGAGAAAGATGGATGAGCCCAACTAAAATCAAAACGATTCCGGAGGCGTAACCAAAAAACCCGTGGATGCCAAAAAGGTGAAAAGCTCGTAATAATCCGATGCCGATGATAAAATAAGTGGCAAAAATAGCGGATAGATATGAAATTCCAAATATAGCGATCAACTTTGGTTTCTTCAAGCCCAGCAAAATCGTCAGCGATACCAACAAAACCCCAACCGAACATGGGTTGTAGCTATCTGTTATTCCAGCGATGAAAGATGATAAATATAACATTATAAATTTCTAATTATTCTAATTACTCTAATTACTAATCAAATCCCAATTCCTAAATTAGTCATTAAATCATTGGACATTATTTAGGTTAATTAGGTCAATTAGAAATTAGGTTAATCGCTGGTTCATAAATTACCTCAACTTGGGCTATTTCACCCGGAGCAACTTTGCCTCTCCAGGCTGATTTTGCATGCATCGTAAACTTGGGGCTTCTTGTTCCGTCTGCGGTTACATAAACATAAGCACAATCACAACTTGTTGCCACTTGCGTTAAAAACAAATCGCTTTTGCCAGTATTCGTAATTTCAAATGTCTTTTGTCGAATATCTTTGTTTGTCATCTTGCCAAAATTAAACAAGGTAGTATTGGCGGTAGCAACTGGGCGATTAGGATCATCTATTTTTGCTGTTGTTATGGTTCCTTTTGAGCCAACAACCATTATAATACCCATCAATATGATGACGCCAAGAATGTATCCAATGATTATTTTCGGACTCATATTCTAATATTATTTCGATTTTAATTTATATATTCTAATTAGTTCTTCGACCGCTTTTTCCATTTTTCCGTGTTGGATTTGATGTCCAACATGCTCCCTGATATGATTTTCTAGCATCGTAGCGTTAAATCCTTTTAATGACTCTTGAATTGATAGCGATTGAGTAATAATCTCCGGACAATACTTTTCTTTCTCCACCATCCGTTCCAATCCTTCCACCTGCCCCTTAATGCGGTGTAGATGATTGACTAGTTTTTGTTTTATTTTGTTTTCCATATTTGAATTTAATTAAAAATTGTAAATTGAAAATTGGTCATTCCCGCCTACGGCGGGATACCCCCTCCCCCTATATTACAATATCCAAATTGTTTGTCAAGACCCGAATGAAGAGACCGTTGAAAAAGGTATTTCTTAGTGTCATTTCGACCGAAACGAAGTGTAGTGGAGAAATCCCTTCAGGTTAAGAGATTCCTCGACTTTGCTCGGAATGACTAAAAAAGACTTGTTTCTACTAGTTTCCCAACGACCTCTATAAAACTAGCATTGATATTTATCGATTTTAATAGTAGACTAGCTTAACTATGTCATTTGATAAACAAACCCAAAAACCGATCTCGATCTGGTATTTGCTCCGCTATTTTAAAGGTTATTGGGGAGCAATTATTGCCACCTTGTTGTTCATGGCATTATCAAAAATTGCCACTAGTTTTGACCCAATTTATCTTAAAAAAATTATAGACGGTGTCACCTCTCAAAGTTCATTTAAAGCGCTTTTAGTTATAATTTTTATCTATTTTGCGTTAAAAATAATTACCGCACTTTTTGAATATTTGCGTGACTTAATTTTTGCGCCGGCAGAAATGGGTATTGCCCGGACACTGTCTACAGAACTTTTCTCACATCTCTTAACCCTTCCAATCAACTATCACCATAATCAAAAAATTGGCGGATTATCTCGGAAAATTACTCGTGGTGGTCGAGCGGTTTCTTTCATCTTGGACTTTATGATAATAAACATTTTACCAACAATATTTGAGCTAATTTTTGTAACTATTTTACTTTATAAACTCTATGCGCCAATCTATGCGTTAATCACTTTTTCAACCATCATAATTTATACTTGGTTTACAATCTGGGCGACTGAAAAACGGCAAAAATATCGATTGGGAATGTTAAACGCCGATGATGAAGTTGCCGGTTTAGAGGTTGATTCGCTTACTAATATTGAAACCATAAAATATTTTAATAATGAAATTACCCAATTGAAACGCTATCAACCATTAGTTGACAATCGCTACAATCTATCTGTTGCTTCTAATAAACTGTTTGCTCTCATCTCTGGCGTCCAAGGAATTATTTTGCTTGCCGGTCTTGGTTTAATTTTATTTCTCGCAATTAGGCAAGCATTAAATGGCATAATTACCATTGGCGATCTAGTTCTTTTAACCACTTATATTATGAGATTATCAGCGCCGATTGGAGTATTAGGCTTTATCTATCGGCAAATTAAAGATGGCTTAGCCGATCTTGACGGAATGGCAAAAATATTAAACGAACCGCAAACTATCAAAGAACCATCTCGACCAACACTCTTAAAAAATCCTCAAGGAAAAATAGTTTTTGATAATGTATGCTTCGGATATAGTAGCAAACGGGAGATTTTAAAAGATATCAATTTAGTTATTGAGCCCGGACAAAAAGTTGCCTTTGTTGGTCCGAGCGGGGTTGGAAAATCAACTATTGTTAAATTATTGTTCCGTTTGTTTGAAGCGTCAAAAGGCAATATCTACATCGACAATATAACGATCGGTAAATTGGGTAAACAGGGGAGACAAAATATTATGGCAATCGTTCCCCAAGACCCAGCGCTTTTTAACTCAACCATTGGAGATAATATTCGTTTTGCTAAACCAAATGCTACGCAAGAAGAGATAGAAAATTCAGCTAAACTGGCAAGTCTAGACCAGTTTATTCAGTCGCTTCCAGACAGATACAACACATTAGTCGGAGAACGAGGGGTTAAACTTTCTGGGGGAGAGAAACAACGAGTTGCTATCGCTAGAGCCGTTATTCGCAATCCTAAAATTTTAGTATTTGACGAAGCAACTAGTTCGCTTGACAGCAAGAGCGAAAGAACAATTTTGACAGCGTTGCACAAAGCGTCTAAGGGTCGCACGACAATCGCTATCGCTCACCGACTTTCAACTATCAACGATTATGATATTATCCATGTTTTAGACAAAGGCGCAATCGTTGAAAAAGGTACCCACCAACAATTATTAAAACTAAATGGTCTTTACGCCAAACTTTGGAAAATCCAAGCCAAACAGGAAAATAAGTAACTACGCCCCCGCTACAGCGGTTTCAAATATATTCAGATCTAGTCAATCACAAAGCCAACCAATTGCTAATAATTACTGTAATTTGATCAATCAAGGCTGGTTTGCCAGTCAATGGCAGTGTGGCGGTAGCAGTAGTTGTAGTCGTAGTCGAAGTTGTAGACGGAGTAGCTGAATATTGAGTCGAGTTAATTGATTCATTCCCGGAAGCATCAACGGCTTTGACTGTATAATAATAGGCAGTTCCATTAGTCAAGCCAGTATCTTCTTTTGAAGTTGTAGTAATCGCAGAATGAACTTTTGTTCCGATCGAACCAGAAGTGGTTGAACGATAAATATTAACACTCGCATAATCAGTATCGGTTGGTGCAGTCCAGTTTAAAGTTACTTTACTATCACCAGCCGTAGCAGTAATACTGGTTGGAGCTGAGGGCGGAGTCGTGTCTGAAGCAGTTACCAATGCATATTTGGTAAAGTGATTTGTCTGGTAAGAAACTGAATTTTGGGTTTCGTTAACTGTCATATTGGTGATATCTTTCCAGGTACTAACCGATGTATCGTAGTAAGCTGGGAACAGTTCGTTTTCATCAATTACTCCGCCCGATTCGGAAGTAGTTGTGACTGAACTTCCATTCTCGAGCGTTTGGGTGCTAAACTCATCTCCGCCCAACCAGGACTCTTCGTATGTTTGCTCAATAGTAATATTCGAATCAAATGTCTCAATTGCCTGTCCTTCATCGTCAGTGATACTGAAATCGTAACCATAAGCAACTGGCTTAGCATTGTCTTGCTCGGCTAAATCAATATCCGGTGTTGCGGTCAATGTAACCTGATCCGAAGAATCAGTGATGCTATTAGCTGGAATATTGAGCGTTGTACCATCGTCCAAATTGACTGTTTGTTGTTGGCTCGGGTCGAATGTAACTGTTATTTCGTCCGGCAATGTGTAATCTTTTTTATAAAGTGTTATGTCCTCACTATCGGTCGTTGAATTGGTCATATCGACAATATGTTCTTTGGACTTGTAAACATCACTACCACTCTTGTAGTTGGCTTTAAGATGCCATATCGAACCCGATGAAACCGATAGTGAATAAGTACCGTCATTAGTCGAGCTAGCTTCAGAATAACCACCATCTTCACTCCAAGCGCTAATAAACGAACTCACACCCGCACTGGCACCATCTACTTTTACCGTTCCAGAAATTGTCGCATCCGCTTGACGAAAAACTAAATCAACACTGGCTGGATTGTTAGCGTCAACCGTTACTTTCTGTTTTTTCGGATTAATATAGCCTGAACCATACCACATATTACCACCCACCCAGTAAGTGCCAGCAGGAATATTGATAGTAAAATTACCCGAAGCATCAGAACTTCCGCCGGTACCATAATAATACATACTTGAGCTACTTTTCTTGTTTGGGTCTCGTGCATCGGCTGTTACCCAAGCCCATTTGATTGGATTGCCACTAGCATCTTTGGCTGTCCCTGAAATAGTTGAATCAACTCGCTTTAAATAGATATCTTTTATGGCTGTTTCATTATCGACAACCGTTACCTCAATATCCTGTCCATTACCCGAACTATATCCAGAGCTATAATCCATCCACCAACCCAAATTCCAAGTACCGGCAGAAACTTTAACTTCATAACTACCAGTGGTAGTATCGAAAGTGGCTGATTTCCAGCAATGTAAAATCGGCAGTTTTAGTTTCGTAATCGCCAATCGTAATTACTTGCGAATCAGGGTTGCTGTAATCAGCATGCCAAACTTGGGCGGTTAATGTCCATGTTCCGGCTGGTACTTTAATTGAATAAATGCCATTATTGACCGACCCCCAAATATTACCCCATTCGGTTGAACCATCACCAGCTGTAACCGAACCATACCCAGATAATGGTTCGCCGGTGTCAGGATCAATAATCTTGCCTGTAATGGTAGAAGTTGCCTTTTGAAGTGTAAAATTCCCAGTAGCTGGTGTTCCGGAGGTAACAGTAATACTAGTCGGCTTTCCGGACGAAATATAGTCATATCCCGATCCGCTCCATGGTCCCCAAACACTGACTTGCCATGAACCAGGCGTAACATAAATTGTATAATCCCCATTGTTATCACTAGTTGCATAACCCCAATCATATCCACCGATACTTTTCCATGCAGAAATTGATGCCCCTGCCACCACACCTCCCAAATTATCCAAAACTCTTCCGGAAATTGTGTCTGTTTTTTGGGTTAATTCAATTATCCCTAAATCATATGTTTCACCATCTCCGACTGAAAAATTATTTATGCTTGGAAACGCATAAGTATTGACTGATGAACTCCCGCTAACTGAATAAGTGCTCGGTGTTACTTTGGCTGAAAATGATCGTGATCCATCTCCGTTAGCCGTCGAAGATAGATAAGCAGAGAACCATTGATTTTTAGTATTCGAAAAACTAATATAAGCATCCCACTGCCCCATGGCTGTTCCGTCTGACTTTTTAATCGAACCTGAAATTGTCGAGCTTAGCGTGTCAACTACAAAATCTTTAGTTTTTGAGCTACTTGAAACATCAATCGGTTCCCAAGTATTATTGATAGTCCAAGTCGCCGTAGAATAGTCAATCGGATAAACATAAACAACCCAATTTCCAGCGGGTACTTGCAATGTATAATTCCCATTGCTATCTGTGGTGGTTTGCGCCCAACCGCTACCGCCCGATTTATAAGCATAAATATATGCATCGGTTACACCAGCACCACTACTACTGTTTTTACTCACCTTTCCAGAAACTGTTCTGTTGGCAGCCAGAAAACTAGCATTTTTTGTGGTTGCCCCGCTCGAAGCTACCGTAACGGTTGATTGATCGGGAGAAAAATAACTCTTGCTGGTTCCATAACCATAATAATAGACATTAAAATAATACGACCCAGCCGTAAGATCGGCAAATCCGTAATTTCCATTTTTATCAGTGTAAGTTGAATAATATTTTGTATAACTACTATCGTTGATATAAATATTTGTATAAGCAACTGGATTTCCATCTGGATCAAGAATTTGACCCTTAAGATTAGTATTGTCGCCAATCTCAACATAAGCTGTGTTGTAATCACCGCTTGCGTTGCTAACCCCATCTAAATCATTGTAATAGCTTGAAGTCCAGACATGTGCGTAATAATACCCTCCCAAACTTGGGTTTACAATATTATTTACAACAACTGTAATGCTAGTGCCTGCGCTAATGTTGGCAGTGCTAGAAATGGTTAAACCGCTCCAATCGTACGAAGATATATAGAATGAATTTGCGCTACTAGCATCAGAATCAATTGAAGCGCTGTTAAAGTTAAAGTTTGTATATTGCCAATTGTACGGACCGTACATCTGAAACTTAATTCTACCCGAATAAGCAGAAAGAGCTGTTTCGTTGGTTAAACTTAAAGTCATTGTGCTAGTTGTTGATTCGGTGGAGTCTGAAAGCAAAACACTAACTCCAGTCAAAGAACCGGCTTCAGTTTTCTCTGGTCGGCTAAAAAAAATCGTCAGCCCTAAAATGACTAACGACAGAAAAATTATCGGTTTAATAAATCTAATAAAAAACTTCATAGATCCCTCCTATGTTTAAATTAATAATAAGCTAAACTCATTATACCACGCACAGTTGCAACAATTGTCAAGCCCAGCTGTAGCGGGATGTAAATCTATTCTTTCTTGCATTCGCAGTCGCAACCCTCATCACATTTGCAACACTTCTTGCAAACTTCCTCATCGCAAGAACATTTGCAATCCTCACAAAGCTCTGCTCCGCATTCACACTTTTTTTCCTCTTCCATAATATTTTCCTCCTAATTATAATTACTTTTCACTTTATGAACTTTTAACTTAGCAACGCTCCGCCATCAACCACAATCTGTTCGCCGGTCATATAGCTAGACATATCACTGGCTAAAAATAATACTGCTTTGCCAATTTCGTCCACTTCTCCAAAACGGTGCATCGGAATTTTTGCCATAAAGGCTTTAATAATTTCTTCTTGATTAACTTGAGGCGCTGGCACTTGACCTTCTTTTGGCTGATTCATTTTCGCTACACCCGGGGTAGCAATTCCACCCGGAGCAACCGCATTCACCCAAATTTTGTGCCCTGCAAGCTCCAAAGCCACATTCTTGGTAAACCCCCATACTCCGTGTTTACTGGCATCATAAGCCGAAAGTCCAATCATCGATGGGTGCAACGCATCGATGGATGTAATATTGATAATTTTTCCACCTTTTCCCTGAGCAATCATCTGATCGCTAACTTCTTCAACACACAGAAACACACCTCTGAGGTTAACTGCGATCACTTTTTCAAAATCTTCTTTAGTCATTTTGGAAAGTGGCACAGATGGATAGATACCGGCATTATTGACTAAAATATCAACACCACCAAATTTCTCAACTGTCGTTTTAACCATATTCTGGACATCGGTTTCTGAAGAAACATCAGTTTTAATTGCAAAGAGTTCATAGTTCTTAGAACTTAGATCATCGATGGTTTTGTTTGAAGACTCAAGGTCAAAATCGGCAATCACTACATTCGCTCCTGCCTCTGCTAATCTTTCGACAATTCCTCGACCAATCCCCATCGCCCCGCCGGTCACAATCGCTGTCTTGCCAGTTAAATCAAGTAGTTTGCTATTTTCGATTTTTTGATAAGAACTTAATTCCATTACGCCTCCTTTATTATTGATTAATCATTGATTATAATATAACATATTCAATAATCTTTGGAAGAGTCGCCTAGTGGTCTATGGTGGGATCGCATAGTGGACTAGTGCGCACGCTTGGAAAGCGTGTGTGTTCGAAAGAGCACCCAGAGTTCGAATCTCTGTCCCACCGCCAAAAAGAGAAATATCAGGGTTCCCCGCCAGAGGCGGGTCAGTTTTTGGCTGAAAATCCCACCTCTTCCGCCAAGAATCGAAGTCGAGTTATTTTTTATAAATACTTCCTCCCCTTCAATTCATTCGGCAACAGGTCATCTTTATCATATTTTTGATAATTTTTTCCGTACCCCAACTCTTTCATTAATTTTGTTGACGCATTACGCAATTTTAATGGAATTTGTAGATTAGCATACTTACTTACATCTTCTTGTGCTTGTCGTAAACCATTATAAACCGATCGATCTTTTTTGGCTTGAGATAAATATACCGCCCCATGAGCTAAATTAATAGCGCATTCCGGATATCCAATGGTTTCAACTGCTCTAAATATTTCGTTCGCAACCACTAATGCCGTTGGTTGCGCTAAGCCAATATCTTCGCTGACAAAAATTACCATCCGTCTGGCAATAAATTTTGGATCCTCGCCTGAGTCAATCATCCTAGCTAAATAATAGAGTGTTGCGTCCGACTGACTAGCTCTCATTGATTTAATAAATGCAGAAATGAGATTATAATGTTCTTCGCCTTTTTTATCGTAGCGCAACAGCTTAGATTGAAGTGTATTTTTTAAATTTTCGATAGTAATTTTACCGTATAATTTGTCCGTATTTTCTAGCATTGAAATTGCTTGTCTAGCATCGCCGTTTGCCATATTAATCAACCAATCTTTGGCTTAATGCTCAAAAAGTGTTGGTTTTTGGTGATTAATTACAACAGTAATATACCAGTCTAAATAGGCTGGTCTTTTGTGTTTTGTTAGTCCTCAGTG
>Ga0076299_117_pt1 | contig 9191 bp, 11 predicted proteins | sample RifGroA2_FD_67793 | JGI IMG/M metagenome (GOLD analysis project Ga0076299, IMG submission 67793) | Berkelbacteria bacterium GW2011_GWA2_35_9 | reverse complement strand
CGAAGTACCCCTGCATCAAAAAAACCACCCGTGCGCTGTCGTAGAGACGGTTCTTTCTCAACCCAGACATTAAGTTGTTAATTGGCTGAAGCATAATTAAAATAATTAAGAATTAAGATCTCATAGTTAATAATCAAATTTAGAATTTAGAATTTAAGATTATTAATTTTAAATTAGATTTCCCGATGCTTCGATCGGGATCCCGACATTTATTAATCGTCGGGACTTAATTCTGAGATATTAATTTTGAATTATTAAATTTTAAAGCTCAATAACATCACTTTTGATTTCTTGTTTTTCTATCGAACTCAATATCACTTGCCCATTTTTAGTCGTGTCTAAAACCAGTTTCTGATTATCTTTATCTAATTCTGAAAAAATATCATCCAAAAGCAAAGTGACTGATTTATTTTTTATCTGACTTTCAAGCAACTCTTTTTCGGCTAATTTCAAAAAAATAATAGCGGTTTTTTGTTGCCCACGGGAACCAAAATTAGCTAGATTTTTACCTTTAAAATTGATGGAAAAATCATCGTGGTGCGATCCAATAGTCGTGTAATTATGCTTAATATCAACTCTTCTTTGTTGCTCTAAAATTTTTTGATCAACTTGGATTAATTTTGGTACTATTTTTAACGACTTAAAATCGCTCTTACCCAAACTCGCAATTTTTTGATAATTTTTTTCTAAAAGTTGAAAAAATTCAACTCTTTTTTGATTAATTTTTTGATTTAAAACTACTAATTGTTGATCCCAAATATCTAGTAAATTTTCATCCAAATTATTAACTGAAATTAAAAATAACTGACGATTGCGCTGTTTAATCACCCGATTATATTCAACTAAATCCTGCAGATATATTTTTGAATATTGACAAATTGCACTGTTAATAAACTTGCGTCTATAATTCGGACTACCAAGTAAAATATTGAGGTCATCTTCCCAAAATAAGACGGTTGGAATTTCACCCACCAATTTTGAAACTGGTTCTCTATTTTTATTTAACAAAACACTTTTTTTACCAGAATAATTGATAAATATTTCTTTAATATCACCATCGTTATTTTCAAATTCAGATTTTAAATTAAAGTAATCACTTCCATTATTGATTAAATATTGCTCTCTTTTCACCCGAAAACTTTTTAATATTGATGAGTACCTAATCGCCTCTAAAAGATTACTTTTTCCCGATCCATTTTTCCCAATAATTTGAGTTTTCTCAGAGAATTCAAAACGCTTCTTTTTAAAAGAACGAAAATTTTCGAGAATAATCTTGTTTAACATCTAATAATTTTCAATTTTAAATTCTAAATTTTAATTCAATATCCAATGATTTAATTTGAAATTAATAAATTAAGACATTTTGAATTGATTTGTAATTTATAATTTGTAATTGGTAATTTTACCCTATTCTTCCTTCTCTTCCACCTTTAATGGCATAACAATATAAGTGAAATTACTTAATTCATCTGAACTTATTTTTACTGGACTAGAAGATTCGTTAAGTGAAAGAGTAATTTTTTGATAATTTATTTTATCCGCTAGTTCTAAAATAAATTTAACATTAAAAGTAATTTTTATATCTTCACCACTAATCTCAGCATTAACTTTCGAAATATTTTCTCCAAATTGATCGGAGCGAGAAATAATTGTCAGATTATTCTCTTTGATTTTAAAGACTACATTACCGGCATTATCCCGACTAAAAGATTGAGCTAATTTTAAACTATCGACCAATTCTTTTTTTTCAATTACAATAGTGGTTTTAAAACTAGTGGGAATTATTTCTTTATATTCTGGAAAATTACCAGAGATTAATTTTGAAATAATCGTCGTTTTAGGATCATTTATTTCAATTTGATTTGACGAAATATTCAATTCAATTTTCGAATCGTCTTTAGTAAAAATTTTAACCAGTTCTAAAATAGTCGTAGCTGGAATTAGTATTTCTACTTCTTCATCTATCCCAATATTAGGTAAAACAATTTCAGCTAATCGATAACTATCCGTTCCAACTAAAGTCAATTGATTGTGTTCTATTTTCAAATAAACACCGGTTAAAACTGGTCGGGTTTCGTCGATCGCACAAGCAAAAACAACTTTTTCCAAAGCCGAAAAAAAATGATTTTTATCTAAACTAATTTTTAGTCCATCTTCACTCTCAGGAATGGGCGGGAAATCGTTGACTGATAAAGTGTTTAGAGAGGCACTATTTTTTTCAGAAATAAGATTAAATTTAGTCCCATCTAGTTCTAAAGAAATATTATTATCTTTATTTAACGATACAAATTCATACATTAACCGAGCTGGCACAGTTAATTTACCACTACTTTTTACATTCGCCCCAATTTTTGTCGTAACTGCCATTTCTAAATTTGTGCTAGATAGAATCATTTTTCCATTACTCGCTTCAATTAAAACATTATTCAAAATTGGCAGAATTGTATTTCTACCGGTAACTCGTGAGATTATCGCTAATCCACTCGCCAAATTTTCAGATAAACATATAGCTTTCATATTTATTTTATTTAGGTTTAGTTTAAAGGCTTAGATACTAGTTAGGGTTTAGAAAATGGGTTAAAACTATTTTCCACTTCTATCTTCTATTCCCTAACCAGCTTCCATACCTATTATCTAATAACTTATTCTTTTCTTTATTATTAACTTCTTTTTAAATTATTAGTAGTAATAGTAAAGGTTGTGGATATGTGGATGGAACCATATTTTTGGGTGTGTATAAATGACATATATATGTGCCTAAATATGTTAAGAATTATGTTTATAACTCACTATTTACTACTAACTATTTATTATTTACTATTTATGCACAAGTTATACACAAGGATATACACAGAATTAAATTAAGAATTAAGATCTCATAATTAATAATCAAATTAAGAATTCAAAAACAATGATTATTAATTTTGAATTGTGATTCTGAATTATTAATTCTTAACTCTTAATAATCATATAATACTCAATTTCTGTTCTATCTCTTCAATTTGTTTTATTAATTCAACATCTTCAATAACTTTTTTTGCGATTAATTTTTCACCGTGCATAATAGTAGTATGATCTTTTCCACCTAAAACCGCCCCAATTTTTGGATAAGACATTTTCATTCTTTCTCGTAAAATATACATACATATTTGACGAGGTAAAACTAAATTGTGTGATCTTTTTTTTGACATTAATTCATCTTTAGTAATTCCGTAATAAATAGAAATAATTTCAATCAGTTTCTCAGGAGTCTCCCCTTTATTGTTAGAAATTAAATCCTTTAATGATTGTTTAACTGATTCAAGTGATATTTCAACATTTAATAGTTTAGCATCTGTAACCACTTTAATTAGTGCTCCTTCTAATTCACGAATATTTTTGGTGATATATCTTGCAATGTATTCTAAAACTTCAGACTTAATCTTTTTATTAATAGCGTCTGCTTTTACCTCTAAAACAGCCATTCTGGTTTCAAAATCGGGCTGAGAAATATCCACAATCATTCCCCATGCCAAACGGGATGAAATTCTTTCTTCAAGTGCCGGAATAGCTTTTGGAACCCGGTCGGAAGTCATCACAATTTGGCGATTGGTTTGATGAAGTGAATTAAAAGTGTGAAAAAATTCCTCTTGGGTGCCTTCTTTTTTGGATAAAAACTGAATATCGTCAATTAAAAAAATATCAACTTGACGATATTTTCGCTTAAATTCATCCATTTTTTTAGTTTTAATAGCGTTAATATATTCATTGGCAAAATGTTCACACGAAACATAGAGAATTTTTGCTTCCGGTTTTTTCTTTTTAATTGTATTACCAATCGCTTGCAGTAAATGAGTTTTACCCAAACCAACCCCGCCATAGATAAAGAGAGGGTTGTGTTCTAAACCGGGATTTTCAGCCACCGCTTGGCAGGTTGCATATGCTAGACGGTTGGATTGTCCGATAACAAAAGTTTCGAAAACATAATCAGGATTAAGATTATGTTTTGGTTTAGAGGAAGTGTTATCGCTATTTTGAGTACTCATTGAGAACAATAATCTTTCGTTACTTGGTTTCTTGTTATTAATCACAAATTCAATACTTTTAATATCGTCTAAATATTTACGCAGTGTTTTGACGATCGTCGAGTGATATTTTTTATCCAACCAAGTTTTAACAAAAGTGCTTGGGACCGAAACAATTGCGTGGCGATTTTTATAATTGGTTAATTCGGTATCCTTAATCCATGTCTTAAAGTTGGCTTTGGATAAAGCGACCTCAAGTTCACCTAAAGTATTCTGCCAAATTTCTTCTAAGTTCATATGAAATGATATTAGCACACAAAAACTACTCTACAAGTTATCCACAGATTTGTCAAAAATTGTGGAAAATAACCTGTTGCATGGGTGTGGATAGCGCTGGGGAGAACTTCCATTAAATTAAAAATTAAGATCTCATAATTCATAATCAAATTTAGAATTTAGAATTTAAGATTATTAATTTTGGATTAGGTTCTTAATTCTGAGATATTAATTTTAAATTTTATTAATATTGACTTACTGGTTAAACTAAGCTATTGTAGTTATATGCCTAAAAGAACTTACAAACCCAAAAAAAGAATTACTCAAAGAGTACACGGTTTTATGAAGAGAATGGCGACTAAAGCTGGACGCAATGTTTTAAAACGGCGCCGTGCTAAAGGACGCAAGAGATTAAGCCATTAAAATGTTGGCAAAAAACAACCGACTTAGAGACAAGAAAACGATCTCTTACATTTTTAAAAATGGTAAACGAACGAATGGTTCTTTTTTTTCGCTTATATATCTTCCTGCTAATGAAAATAATTTTAAGGCAGTTTTTTTAATTGCTAAAAAAGTTTCCAAAAAAGCGACTCGACGCAACCGAATACGAAGACTTTTGTCCGAAGCGGTGCGTTTGATTCAAAAAGAAAAAAACTTGCCAAAGATAAATTTAGTTGTTCGGGTTTTGTTCGACCCTAAAGAAGTAAAATTGGATAATATTAAAAAAGATTTTGAAAAATGTTTCGAAAAATTATCCTGAATTTTATCCGTTTTTACCAAAAAACACTATCACCCGATAAAGGTTATTTGAAAAAATATTTTCTGGCAGGATACTGCCCGTTTACACCTCACTGCTCCGACTATTGCTACCAAGCGGTGGAGAAATATGGTAGTCTAAAGGGACTGGCAAAATGCGCCGGACGAATTCTTCGTTGCCTTCCATGGACGAAAGGGGGAAGAGACCCAGCCTAAAAAATTCGAAGCACGAAACTCTAAATCCGAAACAAATTCAAATTACCAAAATTACAAATTATAAACAGTTTAATTCATTTGAAATTCGAGTTTTGACATTGTTTCGAGTTTCGATATTCTAATTTCGAGTTTAATTTTAAAAATATGAAATATTTTCTAAAAATTGTATTATACAACCCTCTTTACAACCTTCTAATAGGTTTGACTTTGATTATTCCTGGTCATTCGGTCGGTTGGGCAATAATTATTATCACTATTTTAATTCGTTTGATTTTATTAATCCCCTCTTCAAAATCAATCCATCAGCAAAAAAAGGTTCAAGAAATTCAACCCCAGCTGGCTAAACTAAAAGAGGAATATAAAGACGATCAAAAAAAATTGACTCAAGAAACTCTGGCTCTTTATAAAAAATATCAGATCAACCCTGTCGGCTCGTGTTTGCCACTTTTAATCCAACTACCGATTTTAATTATTCTTTATCAAGTCTTTATTCGTGGGCTTTCAACCGCTAGTTTTCACAATCTTTATTCATTTATTCCTCAGCCCGAGAGTTTAAATACTAATTTTTTTGGTCTAGATTTAACCAAACCGGATGTGTGGGTCTTGCCGATTTTAGCTGGTGTATCGCAGTTTTTCCAATCTTGGCAATTGCAACCAAAAAATAAAAACCAATCAGCCACTAATGATCCTAGTGCTATGATGATGAAACAGATGATGTATGTTTTTCCCGTGATGACAGTTTTGATTTGTCGATCTTTGCCATCAGCCTTGCCAATCTATTGGGTTGTTTCAACTCTATTTTCAATCGTTCAGCAACAATCGATTTTATCTAAAAAAACCAAAGAAATTACCACCAATACGGTCGTTGAAACCGAGTCAAACAAACAGGTTACTAGAAAAGAAGAATCGTTCAAATCAAAAAAAGGCTCAACGATTACTATCAGAAAAAAGACAAATTAGATTGTTTTAACCTATAAAACCTATCATACCTATCTAACTTATGATAATATAAAAATATGCAAGGAGAGGAAATAAATCAAAACCAAGTTATTGACCATTTAAAGTCGGTCTCCACCCCAGAGGTGACCGAAGGGCTCCTGCGAGGTGAAAAAAACGGTATTTCTGACGGACCTTATACACTCGATGAATTAATGGGTGAAGAATTTCGACCTAAAGATACAGAAACTGAAAAAAAAGAAGAGGAAAAAAATCCTCCTGTAACTACTAACCCCACTCCTAAACATTTAGATTCTCTAAAACAAAACACCGGCATCCCAACTGCTCCATTTACTCAACCAATAAAAAAGATTGATGTATTGTCTTCATAACTTATATAACCTATAAAACTTATTCTTATTATTCTTTATTTTAACCCCCCGCTTACGCAGGGGGTTGTCATTTCGAGCCGAAGGCGAGAAATCTCTTTATTTAAATTCTTATCTTCTACTTTTTCTTCTGGGTCTTGCCCTTGGATTTCGGATAGAGCTGGATTTGGCTTTTTTGTTTCTTTTAGAACCGGTCGGACCGATTCTTTTTTTTCTTGGCAAGATATCTTCAATAATAAATGGTCTTAATTCTCTCAAGTCTATTAGTTTAAAGCCATTACCGAAATAATCGTGATTTAAGACTTCCTTGATTGCTATGATTTCGATTTTTTTTTGATGAATTTTGTGAGTATGATCAATAATCTCTAAATATCCACCATCACCAGCTACCAAAATAATCGTATCAACATCATCTCTGTTAGAAAAATATTCAATCTCTTCTCTGAGAAGATAATCAATATCCTGATTGATATGCTGTCCGCAAATTACTTTCAAATGACACTTGCGTTTAAGTTTGCGGTGAAAACCACGGATTGAATTAGAGTGAGGCAATTTGCAGAAAATAGTTTTAGCGATAACTCTTCGTCCATTAATAATAAGATTAATAAATTTCAAGTGATCAACCCGAATTGCCATAATCCGTGCCATATTATAAAAATACTTATAAAACCTATCCAACCCACTTAACCTATTATAGTATTTTTTCCCTTGACAACCTACTAATTCTATGCTAAACTTTCCTCAATCGCACTTGTACATTGTAGTCAACGCTTTTGCCACGAAAGGATGTGGTTTAGATGGCAAAGCAAGGGCTTTTTACGAGTCGGGACAAAACCCGACTTGGGAAAGCAGTCGCAAAATTAGAAAAAAGAAATAAAATTGATTTAAAGATTATTCCGCTTGGCGGACAGTCAGCAATTGGTGTACAGAATTGCTGGTTGATAATTCATAAAAATTTTCAAGTATTACTTGATTGTGGTCGAAAGATCGCTAATTTAAGAAACTATGATAAAGGAGTAATTCCTGATCATTTTAACCCTGATTATTCAAAAATTGATTTTTCAAAACCACTATATGTCATTTTGTCCCACGGACATCTTGATCATATTTTAGGTTTAGTTAAGCTTGTTCAGCTTTGTGAAGAATATAAATGTCATGTAACTATCTATAGCACTGGTCTAACGATCAAGATTGCCAAAAGAGTGTTGCGTGTCAATAAACTTCACGAGCTTGAAGCTCTGGTTTATGATTTTATTGAATTTGATACCAATAGTTGTTTTCAGGTCGCTGGTATTGAGATTGAATCGTTTGAAGTTTTTCACTCAATCCCAGATTCGGTTGGCTTGGTCTTGACGATCGAAGATAGAAAAATAGTTTATTTGACTGATTTCAAGTATTGTCGAGATTCTGATCCACAAATTCCAAAAACCTCTCGCAGGTTTCAGAAAATAGGTGAACGGAATATTGACACTCTGATTGTGGATGTGACAGGTATTATTAAAAACGGATGGGTTAATCCCGTTTCGTTAGTCACCCATCAATTTAGAGAAATATTTGAAGATAAGAACAATGCTGAAAAACGGATTTTCATCACTACCTTTGCTTCTGATATTCAAACTATCGGAGAAATTGCCGAATTGGCAAATATGGTTGGTGGTCGACCAGTTGAGTTTGATGGCACCACTATGGAGTTTTTTGCTCAGGATGTGGAGCTGGAGAATCAAGATCAATACACAAATCCGCCAGTTATCTTTGTAACTGGTTCTCAAGGTGAAAAAGGTTCAATACCTACCTAGCTTTGAAACTCGCTTTTCACATATTCTATTATCAAACCAAGCACTAAAAAGGGTAAAATCAGTATTGTTAAAAACACCACTAAGGTAAGAAGTGTAAGCCAAATTGGCCAGAGAATAATAAGGGACAAAATAATAATTATTATCAACCGCATAAGTGTTCTCCTTATAGGTAAGAGGGCAGGTAAAGCCCACCCTCCAACCCAACTTGCTAAACTACTTTATTTACAGCCTCCCTCAATCTAAGGTCTGCTGATCTTGCCTTTGCTTTACACCATTCTCCGTTTGGAAGTTTTACCTGACAGCCCCAAAACCAGCCATAGGGGCCTTCTTTATACTCTAGTGGCTGTTTGTGAACAGTACAAAGCGGTGCAGGGTATGGTAGGTTCTCTTGTTTTGGTTGTTCTTTCACCTTACCGTTGCCGTTCATTACTTCACCCCACATTTGAACCTTAGTTCCAAACTCATTACAAACCCTTTTGTAAAGTTCCTTGGCGTATGGCAATAGTTTGTTTAATTCTTCGGTGGTTTCAGTTTGTACGTGAATCGTTTGCTTGCCGTCAGTTGAAAAGTAGACTTCTATCATAGTTAGCTGCCTCCTTTAGACAGCTTGACGGGAGATAGTAAGGGTCTTAAGATACATACGAAGGCTGATAAGTGGCGTCTCCCAAGGTGCGACTTTGAAAGCCTTCATTATTATTTCTGATAATACATCACCTCCTTTTGGGACTCTAACAAACTTAATATGTACCATTACTATAGCAAATAAATGGGACTATGTCAAGGCTATTATGTACCATTTTTATTGATTTTTTACTCTT
>Ga0076299_122_pt1 | contig 9679 bp, 9 predicted proteins | sample RifGroA2_FD_67793 | JGI IMG/M metagenome (GOLD analysis project Ga0076299, IMG submission 67793) | Berkelbacteria bacterium GW2011_GWA2_35_9 | reverse complement strand
TTGAAGTATCATAATTCTCTGATTTATTATTGATATCTTCGGTAGCATTTTGAATTTTTGTGTTTTCTTCATTAATTTGATTTTGTATGGCGATGGATTTATTTTTTAAGTAGTCTTTTTGTAAATTATCATCAAGAAAATAGGTGTCTTCAACTAATAAAATTTTCCTGCGAGAAAAATAATTGATCATTGGTGTGTTTGAAGCTTGAGTAATGAATAATGAATTATCCGGGGTGTTTGCGACTATCCACTCTGAAGCAATTTTATCACTAACAGTCGTAAGAGCCTTTTTTTCTTTAGCAACATAGAATGACCCAAAAATCGAAATTATGATCGATAGAGTAAATATGATCAAGTACTTACGAAATATTTTATTACTTTCACTTTCAATGCATTTGAATAAATATACTAAAATAATAAGCAATACAATATCAAACATAAACCAATATCGGTCCGGTAATAAAGTAAAATTCATTCGGGGTAGTATTTCCGAAAGGATAAAATAAAATACTAATGATGGAAGTGTGGTAAAGAAAATTAATTTTCTTTCTAATTTACTGTCCAATTGAGAGTTCTTTCTTCTAAACAGAGTCAACAATAAAGCCAATAATGTTGTAATTAATACTGGGCTTAAGTAGTAAGAATAATATTTGGCTAAACCAGCAACTCCTGGCCAACCCATCTGAAGACCCGGTCCATCGGTATCATAGTTATTAATAAACCATAACTTCCAATCAGAAACATTTAGTATGTTTGATAATGCAACTTTTCCATAATAAATAATCGAGGCGTAGATACTCATTCCGGAAACAATGTCTTTTAGGATCAAGTAAACTGTTATAGTTGTCAGCACAAAAATAACTTTAATCTGTCTATTTTTGGTAAAAATAAAATATCTTTTCAGTAAATAAAAGTAAATCCAGATACTTTGAATAAATAATATTAATGCAAAAAATTCGTGAAAACCAATACCTAGTAATGCAATCAAAGAAGCTAATATCCAATAATATGATTTCTTGGTTTTGATTGATTGGTAAAATAAGTAAAAATAGATTGGTAAAAGAATAATCAAACTATTCTGTGGTCTAACCATATCTATCTCCATATTCAGCACGGGGATGGAAATAGCTGAAAAAAAGATTATACATCTTGACCAATAATTAGATATTTTTATTTCGTTCATAAACAAGTAAAGAACGATCAAGATACTGCTTTAAACTCCCTGAATTTAATATTCTTTCAATATCCAGTATATTTCCGTACCCGTCCCATTCCGGAATAAAGTGGTAAAAATAATAGTTTAGTGCGTGCACTGCTATGTATACAAAGAGGAATACAACAAGTTGTTTTTCTCTTTTATCTATTTTTTGAGTGTAAATGTTATTGTCGTCAAAAATATCCCTTTTGCGTTTAATTGAAATCAGAGTGCTAATAAACAAGGTTAAAAAATTAAATATATATAAATTATCAAGATGGATTTTAGTGTGAAGATAAATATAAGCAGAGTAAAATATTGGTACATAAATTATAAAAAATACTAGAATAGAACAAATATACATTTCCCAGCGAGACTGTATTCTTATGTTAAAGATATTGATAATATTTAGAGGTACGACGACAAATATCAATATCAAACCGACAATATTTATAGGGAGATTGCTAATCTCACGATAGGAAATAAGCCAACAAATGGCGTATAGAAAAATAATAATAAAACTAATTTTCGCGAGTTTCATAGATTTTTTGCAACTTTATTAGTATTTTGTAATACTTATCTGAACTTTTTTTCCAATTTAGTTTATTTATAATAGAAAAATTAGCTTCCTGAGCATACTCTTTCATCTTACCACTTTCAATTAAATTAATTAATGATGGTGCGATGTCTTGATGCTTATAAATTATGATACCATTTTTTTTGTTTACGATTTCATCCGCACCTTCGTTGGGTGTGGCGATTATAGCGCACTTACAATACATTGCCTCGATCAAAGAGGTAGACAACCCACCGCCTGGGTATGAAGAATGAATATATATATCGGCAATTTTTAATATTGCCAGCGTTTCTTCTCGATTTTTTTGTCCTAGCAGTATTATCGGATATTTAGCCATTTTTTTTAATCGGTTGTAATCTTCTCCGTAGCCGATGATTAAAAAAACAATATGATTTTTTATTTCGTCCGGCAGGTTGTGGATGGATTTTATTGACTCTTCCACACCTTTCCAAAAGTATAAGCGTCCTGCCCAGGCAATAATAATTTTGTTTTGATATTTAGTCCTGAGTTTGTTGTCAGGTAATACTTTATCCATTTGTTTCATGTCAACACCGCGATATATAATTGGAGAAAATCGTTTGTCAAATTGGTAGACAAATCTTTGGACAGCACGAGATATAGAAATATTGAGGTTGCTATTGTTAAAAATTAATCTACCAATAATTTGATCATAGAATTTTGAAATATAGGTTTTAATACTACTTGAAAGTTTCACAAAATCAGATCCATGTTCGATGTGTATCCAAGTAACTTTGTATAATTTTGCATATATTAAGCAAAGTAGTGATGTGTTAAAAAAACGAGTTCTCGATATTATAAAATCAGGTTTTTCTTTGGTGATGTTCGAGAAAGTTTTCCAAAAATCTAACTTCCAAAACTTAGGAAGTGGATAGCCTGAAATGATTTCAAAAGCAGGATATCGAACTATTTTGACATTTTTGTGTTTAATCTCGATTTTAGGCATGTCGGTTGGAAATAGCGGAGTAAATACAACAATATCGACTCCTTTTTGTGATAAATATTGATTGAATTCATCGGCATGAGTTTCTAATCCTCCTACGTGAGGCGGATAATAAGGACAAAATACAACTATTTTCATTGTTTATCAGATCTAAATTATTCTTCTCGTTCTTTGATCGCCAGTTCGCTGACGAGTTTGTGGAGGGTTTTTTCGACCCGGTCGGCTTTGATGATCATTTTATTATGGGATTCTTTCTTTGTTTACATATGAACTCCACCTGTCATTGCGAGGAGTATGTTAAAATTATAAAAATTGTGGATAAATTACTTGCGATTGGATTTCAGGGCTAACTAATTCACGACTGATTAAAAAGTATTGTTCTAACCCAAGCTTCAAACTGATTTTTTCTAGTTTATTCAAATCGTTTCCCGTGGCTTTGGTCTTAATTTCGATAGCGATTTTTTTATTGAGTATAGCATCTATCTCAACGGTGTTTCTTTGATTGTAGAAACTAATTTTACCGTATTTATTAAGCTGGTTTATAACAGAATTTTCCAAAATTTGAGCCTCATTGAGTTGACTTATTGTGTTGAGCAACCCTGTATCGGTAAAGTACACTTTTTTTCCTCCCGCTACGCTTCGATCAATACTTTTCGAATATTTTGGTAATAGAGAAATAAAAAAAGTACCCTGTAACATCTCTAAAAGAGAATAAATCTTCGGACGATCCAGCCCAAGCTCACTTGCGAGCTTAGAAATATCAAGCAAAGACCCAACTCGTGGAGCAAGTAATAAAATAAGGTCACGCAAATCACGGATGTCTTTGTAATCGGATAAGATTTTTAAATCTTTTTCAAAAAATGATTTTAAAATATTATCCAGTATCTGCTCTTTAGTTTTGGTATCTTGGGTTGTTACTACTTCTGGAAACCCGCCGTACTGTAAATATGAACTATATAGAACTTGGTATTTTTTATATTTGATAAAATCTTGTTGCTGAATAATTTTTCTAAATTCCAATGCAGAATTATTATTAGTTTGGACAATATTATTAAAATACAAATATTCAGTAAAACTCAAGGGCGGTAGATAATACAAGAATTTTCTGCCAGATAATGACTCGGGAAATAAATTTTTCAAATAATAATTAGATGATCCAGTCAAAACAAATTTAACTTTATAATGATCAATTAAATATTTAATGATCTTGGTAATTTCAGGGTAGTTTTGAATTTCATCAATAAAAACATACAAACGCTCTTTTTTGGTTGTATTGCTTAATTCAAGTAGCTTTGCATAGATATTTCGATATTCAATATCCTCAAATATAATTTGCTCAAGGGGGTTATCAAAATCAAACCACAGCTTAGGTTGATTTTTCAAAGAATCAAAAACTTGACGCATTAATGTGGTTTTGCCGACTTGACGCATACCAGTGATAATCAGTGCGTTTTTGTGGTTTATCTGCTTGATTAACTCAGAGAATATAAAACGTTTTTTCATATGTGTAATTCATTTATTACATATTTATGCATATCTGTAATAATTATATTACACATTTGCATATTTGTCAAAAGCTAATTATTCTTCTCGTTCTTTAATCGCCAACTCGCTGACGAGTTTGTGGAGGGTTTTTTCGACCCGATCGGCTTTGATGTAGAGGCGGTAGATGATGAAGAAGACAAAAGTTAAACCCATCGCTAAAGCGGTGGCAACACTATTGCCGGTTTCTCCAGATAGCTTGGCAAAAAACAGATCGACAACGGCTGGGTACATAGCGATAAACACAATTACTGCCCAAGAACAAACCCAAAAAAGAAACATTATAATGTTTTCTCTGCCTCTTTTAAGGTCGGCATAAGATTTGGTAACGACCAAAGCGGCAAAAAAGGCGGTGAAAGCTTGTGCGAAAGTGATCATATTAAATTAATTTACAATTTACAATTTTTAATTTCCCGCCTGCTATCGCCAGCGAAGCTTGGCGGGCAGGTTATTAAATTACTAATTAATCAATTTTTAAACATTAGGATATTATAAATTTAATAGAAATTAAGAATTAGAAATTAGAAATTTGCATCTCTTTTCTCTTTTATCTTCTAAAGTTTGGTCAGGTTTCGGTTGATTAGCTTAATCAAAACATTAATACTATTGGCAATCGGTTGTCCTTTGGCTTTTGAGTAATCGCTATAAATTACTTTAACTGGTACTTCGATAAATTTCAAGTTGTTGCGTTTTAGTTCAGCAAAGACTTCGGTGCAGTACTCATAACCGGTCGTACGGAGTTTGATTTTTCTGAGCGCTTTTCGGCTATAAGCTCGAAAACCGGTCTGAGTGTCGCTTGCCCAGATGCCTGAAAAAATAAAGGTGATAAAATTAGCGAATTTATTGGTAAATATTTTAATCGGGGGCATACCTTTTGAATCAAGCATTCTCGAGCCAATAACGACATCATATTTTTTGTTGACAATTGGTTTAATTAATGCCGAAATATTTTTTGGATCGTGCTGTCCGTCAGAATCCATTGTAATTACTATATCGGTATTCAATTTGCGAGTAGCATAGCGGATACCGGTAATAGTGGCGCTACCGGCGCCGAGATTAATTTTATGACGAAGCGCAACAGTGGCGTATTTTTTGGCGACGGCGTAAGTTTTATCTTTTGATCCATCGTCAGTTACAATAGTGTAGATTTTTTTGATGCCGGTCAATTTTTTTGGCAAGGACTCCAAAACCGAACGCAAAATCTTTTCCTCATTGTAAGCAGGGAGAACAATAGCTAGTTTCATAACATAAGCGTACAGCAAAAAAATAAAAAATAAAATAGAAAAGATAAAAAATAATTTTAAATTTTAAATTTACAATTTAAAGTCAATTACCAATATCAAATTATTAAATTTTAAAATTAAACCATTAAGACATTTATCATTGAATAAAAATTTCAAATTTATAATTGGTAATTATAGAATTTTAGTTGACTTTTTCGCAATTAAAAGCTATGGTAAGTATGGTTTGAACCTTGAAATAAGGAGTTGGTGAAATGAATTCAGAGAATATGTTAGTTTTTGGAGCCGGTTATATTGGCAGAAAAATTGCTGAATATTTAAAATGTCCGTTAATGAGAGTTAAAATTCACACTTATCAAGATATTGAAGAGCAAATTGAATACATTCGAGAAAAAGGTTATTCTGACATAAAAATTATTATTAATGCCATCGGTTATGTTGGGGAAAATAGTGTTGATGATTGCGAGCAAAATCAAGCAGAAACCTATTTTGCCAATGTGGTTGTGCCGATGCTTTTAGCTGATTATTGCCTTAAACACAATCTTTATTTTGTTCATATCGGAAGCGGTTGTATGTATCATTATGATTACGAAACTGATACGCCGGTCAGCGAGGAAAGAGAACCGAATTTCTTTGATCTCGCCTATGTGCGATCAAAAATTGCAATTGAAAAAATATTGTTAAATCGAATTATGACAAATACTCAGCGAATATTGATTTGTCGCATCAGGATTCCGCTTGATGACCAACCCAACCCTAGAAATTTATTGGATAAACTGTTGCGTTATGACCTAATTATTGACGCTAATAACTCGATCACATATTTGCCAGAATTTTTAAAAATATTAAAAATATTGATTGCCAAAGAAGTGAGAGGAATTATTAATTTGGTAAATACGGGTGGTCTTTATTACCCAGACTTATTAATCTACTATAATTATCTTGCCGAAAAAAATGGCTTTTCTAAGCATAATTTTGATGTTATTGATTATAATAAGCTTGGAGTACCAAGGACCAATTTACTAATGTCGGTTGAGAAGTTGACAAGTATTGGTATTGTCCCAAGAGATATTAATAAAGATTATAAACAATGCGTCAATAATTATATCCAAAATTTAATAAAAAGGAGGGATGCTGAATGTTGAAAATACTGGTAACTGGTGGATTTGGTTTTTTAGGTTCGCATGTAGTTAGAACCTTATTACATGAGATAGATTGCCAAATTTCAATTCTTGACGGATTTAATTACGCTGGTAATTTGAATAATTTAGATAAAGAAATAGTGCGTCGTGTCAAGCGAATTTATCCAGTTGATATTTGTTCATGGCAAGATTTATTTGCAATTCAAGAAACATTTGATGTGGTTGTGCATACGGCTGCTGAGTCGCACGTAACACGATCACAGCAGTCAAGTAATATTTTTTATCAAGTTAATCTTGAGGGAACAAAGCAAATTGCGACTTTTGCTCGAAACAGAGCTGGAAGGTTAATTAATTTTTCGACCGATGAAGTCTATGGCGACAATTTAACTGGTGAAGCATTTGATGAAGATCGTTTCGGCGAACAAAAACCAACTTCACCTTATGCTGAGTCAAAATATTTAGCCGATTTATATTTACAACAATTAATGAAGATGACTAAATTTCCGATTACGATTGTTCGTCCAACCAATTGTTTTGGCGAATATCAACATCCGGAAAAAATGTTGCCACGCAGTATTATTAAGATTATTTCTGGAGAAAAAGCTCAACTTTGGGGAGATGGAAGCCAAATTCGGGATTGGCTGTACGCTGGTAATTTGGCTAATGCAATTTATTTAATTATCAATCGTCAAATAACTGGCATCTATAATATTGCGCCTGAAATACAACCTGAAATTAGTAATAAAAAATTGCTTGAAACAGTTTGCGAAATACTAAAAGTTGATTTCAAGCAATCAGTTGAATTCGTGAAAGACCCAAGAGCCGAAGCCGGTCATCATGATCAAAGATATCGGATTGATGCCTCGAAATTTAAAAAGATTGCTCAATGGGTGCCCTTTTGGAATGCCAATGGTTTTCACGGGCGTCTCGAAGAAACAATAAAATTCTATCAAAATAACCATTGGTGGTGGCAACCACTAACCCAAGAAGCCGAATCAATATATTAGGAAATTGATTGACGTAATGTCAAATTTGGGATGCTGGTGTTAACCTGATTGTGGTATACTCGAACCTTAATAAATAATATAAAACTCAAAGGAGCTGAGTTTCTATCCTTGTCATCCCGACCGAAGTGGAGGGATCCCTTTATTGTCTGACCAAGGGATTCCTCGATTTCACTCGGAATGACATATTTAGTTAATATATAATTTACATTAACAGCATCCCAAATTTGACATTACGCCAAAAATCTTATATTCTAGATTTTAAATTCTCAGCCAATTATTAACTCTGTCAGAAAGTGACAAATTGCCCTGAATTTCTTCGGGAATTGACATTCGAATTCGGGCTTGTAATTCAGTGATCGAAAAATCGTTGGGGACTAAAATTGTGACTGGTGCCGAGAATATTTTTTTAGGTTGTAGATATAAATAAGTATGGTTTTTAGCTTCGGCAACCCAAAAATGGCGAAAATTTGACCAGTTATAAATTTTATTTTTTGATTTAATCCCATCGAGGGTTAAGGAAAAATCAAAACTTTTTGGTTTTTGCCAAGCAATTTGATAGATAACAATTGCGAAAAGCAGTATAATCAAAGCCAGTGTGTAGAGAGCGTAGAAAAAAGAGAGAAAAATCAAAGTACCCAAAATAAAAGTGATCGCAATAAACCACCAGGGCGTTTTTTCAAAGTATTCGAATTGAGGAGACTTGAAAGACGAATAGCTTTCAATAATATTGGGAGAAATTTCAAGAAACTGTGATTTATTTTTTATTTTTTTAGTCATTGTTTCTATTATAGCATAAATTGATCCAACCTTCAGTCGATGAGCAATTTTTTACTTTAGGCAATAAAACCTGTTCTTTGAGTGTTGATTTAGGCAATTTATTGGCAAATTTTATAATTTTAATTTTAAATCCGGATTTTATTAGTCTTTGGTAAAAATCTCTGCCGTAAAGTCGCTGATGGTCAGCTTGTCCAAAATTAATTTCTCTTTGTTTCGGATTTAAAGGTTCTGTTTCTTCAATCGTTTGGATGATTTTTTTACCTCGAAAATAGTCTTTAATCGGTACTTGAATAATCGCTAAACCATTTGGTTTTAAAACCCGTTTTATTTCAGTTAACGCTTTTTGATCATTTTTAATATGTTCTAAAACATGAGAACAAAAAATTAAATCAAAACTGTGGTTCGAGAAGGATAAAGATTCAACATTTTCTCGACGCATGGCTTTAAAAGGGGAGATGTCGATCGATAAATATTTGATATTAGGGTAAGAACAAAACAATTTTTTTAATGATTTTTCAGGTGAAATATGGAGGACTTGTATAGATTTGTTCAATAATTTATTCAAATATTCTTTTAGGAACAAATAATATAAACGGTGCCGTTCAACCGATTTGCAACGGGGGCATTGAACATTAGTTCTTTTAGGATTACCAAACGGTAAAAATTGTTTTCCCGACCAACTACAACACGGACAAAATACATTTTTTTGACTAATTATTCTAGGATTAATTGAATAAGTAAAACGATAGACAGATCGGTAAAGTTTAGGAAAAATTTCAATGATATTCATATTTTTTTCTGGTGCGCTTGGGAGGGGTCGAACCTCCGACCTTCAGATCCGCAATCTGATGCTCTATCCACTGAGCTACAAGCGCCTGTTTTTTTTCGTATGTTTGAACAAATTCAATCGTTTATGCAATTATCCACTGTTCCGACGATATTAATGTCGGAATCCCGACCGAAGTGTCGGGAAGCTACAAGTGCAAAATGATCAACACTAATAATTTAACAGAAAACAGGTTGAAGAACAAGAATTAATGAGTTATAATCAAATCACTGGAGAGGTCGCATAGTTGGCCTAGTGCGCGGGTTTGCTAAACCCGTAGGGACGCAAGTCTCTCGAGGGTTCGAATCCCTCCCTCTCCGCCAATTTTCACTTTTTGTGAAATCGTAAAAAATAGCCTCGGCGCAAAGCGCCTCGGCATGGTATTTTTCCGCAATTTTGAAGGCATTTTTG
>Ga0076299_108_pt2 | contig 10792 bp, 9 predicted proteins | sample RifGroA2_FD_67793 | JGI IMG/M metagenome (GOLD analysis project Ga0076299, IMG submission 67793) | Berkelbacteria bacterium GW2011_GWA2_35_9 | reverse complement strand
TCAATAATCGACCCAGAAAAGCCTTGTGTTATTTGACGCCTAATGAGATATTAGAACAAGAAATATTAAAAAGTGGTGCACTAAATTCGTGAATTGGCTTTTAATAATTTAATTAACTCAACATAACCAATATAAAACTAATAATTTTAATATTCTAACAATCTTAGAAACATTAGATATAAATAATAAAATAACACAACTACAACGATCGGAATAACTGTGTTATGATTATTTAATGAAGAAAACGCATAGAAAAATTATTTGGCTAGGCACAAAAGAAGTATTATTGACAATGTTTGATCTTTCTCTTCCGTTCTTTTATGCTGAGAAATCATACCGAAGAAGGGTTTTAAATTACCAAAGATGGCGTGAATCAGACAAGATTAAAACCAAAAGATCTATTAAATACTTAATCCAAAAAGGATATATCGACTCCTTTGTGGAGAATAAACAAGTCTATATTGAATTAACTCCAAAAGGGGTTATGTATTTGTCTAATCAATCATTAAAAGATTTGACTATTGCAAAACAATCTTTATGGGATGGAAAATGGCGCTTGGTAGTGTTTGATATTCCAGAAAAATTACGGTTTGAAAGAAATGTTCTCAGGAGGAAACTATATGATTTTGGATTTTATAAAATTCAAAAAAGTGTTTATGTTTTTCCATACAATTGTACTAAAGAAATAAAATATATTTGTGAGAGATTAAACATTCATGAATATGTTCTTGTTGCTATTTCAGAACTGATACAAAACGAAGAAGGAATAATAGCTCATTTTATTGAGAACAAAATAATACCGATTTCAGGACTTAAAAAATAATAACACAATAACAACGATCGGCGTTATTGTGTTATATAATAATTTTTGATAATAATTTGCTGATTCTGATATTGATAAAATATCATTTATTACTAGTATTGCTAGTTTTACTAGAATCGCTAATAATTTATCAGATTTATATTCTAAGATTTATTAGATTAACTATTGTTTGTTTGGATTAGGGTACAACTCATGGATGAAAACAAATAATCAAAAAACGCAAATTGTTTCTTGTTAATTTACTTGAGATATAATACACTATTAGTATGAAAATATTTTCGGGGACTAGACCATCGGGGGAATTGCATATTGGCAACTATTTAGGTGCGATTTCAAATTGGATGGAACTTCAGGATAAAAACGATTGTATATTCTCTGTCGTTGATTACCATGCCATTACGACACCGTACGAAAAAGAAAAATTTCATCAAAGAAATCTAGAAATGGTAGCGTGGTTAATTGCGTGTGGGATTGATCCAGAAAAAACCCGACTATTTCGCCAGTCGCAAGTGCCGGAGCATACCGAATTAGCTTGGATTTTATCAACAGTTTTACCAGTTTCAGAGTTATTTCGTATGACACAATATAAAGAGAAATCGACTGATCAAAGCAAGGAAAATATTTCGGCTGGACTCTTAAATTACCCAATTTTGATGGCGGCGGACATATTAATCTACGATGCTGATACTATTCCCGTCGGTGAAGACCAGGTTCAACATGTTGAATTGGCTCGAATTATTGCACGAAAATTTAATCACCGTTATGGGAAAATTTTTACCGAACCGAAAACCATATTAACGAAAACCAAAAGAGTGATGTCGCTTAAAGACCCGACCAAAAAAATGTCAAAAACTGGTGCTGATGGTATTGCTCTTGGCGATAGTTCTGTAATAATAACTCAAAAAATTATGAGCGCTGTGACTGATACTGGTGAAGCGGGTAAAATTTCACCTGCAGTCAAAAACTTGTTTGGTTTAGTTGAAGCGTTTGGAGAGCCAGAAAAAATGGCTGAATTTATTCAGGCGATTGAAAATAAAACCATTCAATATGTAGAATTGAAACGCTATTTGGCTGAAAAGATAATTGAAAAATTGATACCGATCCAGAAGAAATATCAGGAAATAATGGCTAAACCTGATAAAATTGAACAAACATTAACCAATAATGCTCAAGCGTTACGAAAAGAAGCTCAAGAAAAAATTGAAAAAGTTAAAAAAGAGATGGGGTTTTAATATGAAAGATATAATAAAAATTGATGGTTTGAAAATAAACCGAGCTTTGCTCTACGGAGCAGTCATTTGGGCAACGATGTTTATTGTTGCTTCAATCGTAGTTGGTTACGGTTTTGGCGATTGGACAAAATATGGCATAATGTGGCTTTTTTCAATCGCTTTTTCTTGGATAATTGCAACACGATTAAAAATAAATGATATTAAAACAGCTTTCTATTATGGGTTAATATTCGTAGTTTTGGGCGTGATCCTTGATCTCTTGATTTCAGTTCGTTTTACCGGTACGGCAATTTTTAGCTCTTTTGATTATTGGGTTGGATATGGATTAACTTTTCTGACTGTTCTTTTTAGGGGTTATAGTTCAAAATAATATTAGATAAAATTACCAAAATGTTACACCTGCGAAGTGTAACATTTTGGTATAAAAAACCCCGCCACGGCGGGGTTGGGTTTTTACAAATAAGATTAATCATTATAAATACTGGTACTTCCTGAAAAAATTCTTCTCAATTCCGTTATTAGACATTCAGCTAAAAGTTTTTTACACAAACAAGATGTAGTGCTTAATATTGATAATTCAATGCGAGCTCTATCAAATTTTTCAATCAAACGATCGAATTCATAAGCAATTAGTTCATCTCTAAATATTACTATCAATTTTTCAATTTTTACTGGATTTCTTGTTCTAGATAAATTATTTATGTAAACTTTTATTTGCTCCAAATCGTCAGTATCAATAATTTCGTAAACAACAATTAATTTATTAGTATTTTTAAAGACTTTATTTTGGACTAATTGCCAAAAAAAATTACTACTATTGTTATTGCCAGTCCTATTTCTAATTAATGATTGTTCAAAATCTTGTCGTTCTGAAATTCTAAAATAATCAAAAAAAGTGTCAAATAATTGTCGGACAATGCTAGTTCTATGTATTACAAGAAAAGACGAAAACATTTTTTTCATTCCCAACTCCTTTTCAGGTACGAATAAAATTAATGATATATTATTTTGTTAAACTAGTCAATAGAAATGAATAAATATCCACACCCTAATCCACAAGAATCATAAATAAAAAGCGAACAAAGACCAAACCAGTAAAATTAAACAATACGGACAAAAAGCGAAACTGAGATAAATAAGTTATCCACAGTATAGAAAAACCCCCCACATTCGCAGGGGGGGGTATTACTATTTCAAAATAATTCTGTTGTATTCAAGTATATAATCGTACTTACGACTACTACTTTTAAATTGCATTAAGGTTAATTTATATTCTCCAAATGGTAACTTTTCACCATCTGGAATACTAAGGAGAAAAATAGCACTTTCATTATAAAATGGTAAGTACGATTTGATTTTATTCCAATCGAGTATAAAACGATAGCTTTTGCCACAACCTTGGAAAATAAGATAAAATGTGTGATTTGGTCTTAAATTATTAAGATTTACTATAAAATAGATTTTTTCGTTTGGATTATATTTTATTGGAGTACTCCAATTATCATTACTAAATTTCATCAGATCTCTCACATAAACAAATTCGTGCTGTCTCAAAGAATTAAACTCAGTAGAATTGTAAATAGCTACATCATTAATACTATTGATCCCAACGTTCTGTGTCATAAAATCATCTGCGACAGAAACTTTCTGCCCATGCAAAATCATCTTTTCAAAATTGAAATAATCAAGCTTATAACCAGTATTTCTTTTCTGGTATCTTTTAACTGTTTGTTCGCTTAAATAGCGAACATTAGTTATTTTTCGGTCAAAATCAAGCGAAAAGTCAAAAATTTTATATTTACCCTTTTCTATTTTGTTAGTTAGGATCGTCATTGAATTATTTTTGAAATTCCAGTCTAAAATATCAATACAATTATTTGTTTCAGTCAACTGGACGATGGATGGTGATTCAATTGGATAATAAGCGTAAATATTGCCAAATAATTGATTATCCTGCGTGTAGGTTTTAACATAATAAAGTCGGTTGATATTAGCGATGATTAATGAAAAATTTTCTCCCTGATCAATCATACTTGAGCAGGTTTCAATTTCATTTGGTCGTGAAATAACTAACCATTTATAGCTATACTTTTCACCATTGAATTTTTTTAGCAATACAGATTTTACAGCTATATCCATTTTGATTTTTTCTTGAAAAACATCACCTTGAAAATCGCAGAAATATTTTTTCTCTTCCAATGGCACTGGATTAATAATGATTGGTGAAGTCACCAATTGAGTAAATTGGATTTTAGTTTTATCAAGTAGATAATCTGGGTAAAAAGCCTGAATAACAAAATACATTTTCTCTTCTTCGCACAGAATATCAATATTAAAGGGAACTAAAAAATTATTTTTTATTTGTAATGCATTATTAACTTCAGATCCAAAAATCTTATTACCGTTACAATAAACAGCTAGATTATAATTCAAAGCTAAGCCGGGCACACTAGGCTTAACCGATTTAACTGAAAATTTCAATTGATTATCAGTTTTCGTAGTAGCAACACCTGGAATATAGTTGATATTTTCTAAAGTTAAATTGCCAATACTGGCGTAAGTTTGTCCATTTTTTATTGCAGTCAAGATATTTTTTTCGGTAATTTCTTCATCATCTTTCAACCAAACATAAGTAAAACGGCTATTAAGATTTTCTAAGTATTTTACTTCAACTGGTGTTTTATGGTAATCATTATCCCCAGTAACCCCCAATAATGGTAAGTTTTTCTCAAGACGATAATTATTTTCTGCTAAATATTTTTCAAGAATATTTCCAAAATTCTTAATATTTAATTGATGCAATACACCGATATGGTTAAGTTGGTGCCATTGATCATCCGAAATGGCTTGGGTATTATCTAAAAATGGGTGGGCTAAGCTAGCTATTCGTTGGTTGTCTTTTAGATTTTTAAGAATCGATTCAATATCACTATATTTTTGGAAACTGGTGAAATTATAACTATCATTAAAACCATAAAAAGGCGATAAAATGTGGAGTAAACAATTTGACGCATCTTTACCGGCAGTGATTTCTTCACCAGGGATAATTAAAATACCAACTTCTTGTGAAATTTTTTGATATTGATCAATAATTTCTCTAACATAATTTACTTCTTCCGCTTCTGATGATACAAACTTATGCGGATGAACGGTATTATTTACCCCAGGAAAGTAATCAGCCCACTCTGGTAAAATATAAGTTTTACTGTGATCAGTTGTTCGGCAATCATTATGATTACAAACTACAATAAATATACATCCAATTTTATTGCACTTTATTGCTAAATCTTGTGTCGAGATTAATGAGTCAGAATAGTTATCATGAATATGATAAATTCCCTTAACAAAATCACCCTGTGCCCGACTTATTAAGATAATTACAAATAATAAAAATTTTCCATACACTTGGTTATTGATGGGTTGTGTCATTTTTCTTCTCCTTGATGTCAAGATGCGATTAGGAATTAATATATGCTAAAATAATACTTTTGTCAATATTTTGTTTTTATAGATTTGTGTTGTATACTAAACTAAAATTAAGTATAAGGAGCAGAATGAAAAATATCACTTTGAGTATAATTATTTTGACCGTTGTAATTTTTGGATTGATTTTAGCTTATAGCAATTCGCAATCAAACCCTTCGACCAACGATGGTACTACCGAGACGACAGTTGCTAACCAAGATAAAATATATTTTGACGATTCGTCACCTGTAATGTATTTTTGGATCCCATTATGTACTTGGTGCCAAAAAGAAGAAGTGATATTAAACATAATTGCCAAAGACGGATTTAGGGTTAAAAGTATGAATGTTTATGAGGACAATACACTTTACGATAAATATGGTATTGAAGGTACACCGTCTTTCATCGCTGAAAATGGTGAAAAGTTAATTGGGTATCAAGAGGAAGTTACTTTAAGAGACTGGCTTGAAAAACAAGGCGCTAAGATAAAGTAAAAACTTTTTAATGGAGAAAAGGCTGAATGTAGCTACTATTTCGTTCAAACGATTGCTTTCACGAGAAGGATTTGTTAGTTTTGGATTAGTTATTGGCACAATATTTTCAATTGTTGAGTTAGTTATTTATAAGCGTGGCAGTACTATTTTTCAAATAAGTTTAATTGCTCTAATTTACTATATATATAATAAATTTTTCAATTCGCACAAGATTATTGATAATTCTCTTGAAAAAAAGGCTAACATGTCATTGTTAGAAAAAAAATCACTTTCAAGTTATGAGTTAATAAGTTGGATAATAGTTTTATTTTTCCTGATAGGCGCATTTATTTTAAATAATATTTTTATTGATAGATATTATTTAATTACTTCTCTGCTATTAATTATTTTATTTTCGACAAATTTAAAAATGTTTATTTATGCCTCGTCTTTACCTTTAATAAAATGCAAAGTGATGGTTGGTAGATATGATGCAAAATATTCAAACAATCAAATTATTGAAAAAATTTCTAATTGTCGAGATATTTTTATGGATATTCGTGGCGTTGTCACAAATGATAAGTATTTTTTAGAGAATATTCATGCTTCAAATCCAAAATTTGTTTTACAGATTGCCTCAAGCCTAATGCAAAATGACGACCATTCATTATCACAAGCTATAAAATTAGAAGCTGAAACTAAAGAAATATCAAAACACTATATCTCTCATATTAATAAATTTCAAGGTATGGGAATTACTGGTCGAATTAATGATGAAAATTTTGCCATTGGCAATATGAAATTAATGAAAGAAGTTGATATCGTGGTTGGGGTTTTACTAAGAGAAAAAATTAAACTTGAGAATCAAGGGAAAACGGTCTTGGTCCTAGCGAAAACTCCAGCTATTAAGAAAAATTACGAGAGAAATCCAGGAGAGGTAATAGGATTATTGATTTTCAATTGCTCAACGCAGGCAAATTATGTTCAAATGAACAATTATTTCGTTAAACAAGAAATTGATCTTACCTATCTATCAGGAGAAGAAAAATCAACATTATTGACAAGAGTCGAGAATATTTCAAATAATAAAATTATTTCGGATATTACTGAAATGGAAAAGAAAAATTATATTGAGAATAGAGCGGAAAAGCAAAAAGATAAAATATTTATTCAGATTTCAAAAAAATTAGTATTTGAGAATAGTAATATTGTTAATTTTATAATTGACAAGCCTAACCAGAATCTAGATTCAAATTCATTGTTAATCGATCAATATAACCCGACAAAATTAATACAAATTTATGAAAATATTACAAAATACTACAAAAAAGCTAGTTTCAATTATCAATTTTCTTGGATTTACCAGCTAATTATAATGATTTTATCAATCAGTGTTGTTAGGTTGAGCAATAGTAATTATTTGTACCTAGTTTCGTTTTTATTATCGATACTTGCAGAGCAAATAGTAATTCGAAATACAAATATAAAACATAAATACTAACTCAACGAAGTTAGTATTTATGGTGCGCTCGGTAGGATTCGAACCTACGACCACCAAGGTATAAGCTTGGCGCTCTAACCGCTGAGCTACGAGCGCATAAAGTAATTATAGCAAATTAGATATCAATTAATCAATATGAACTAATAATTGCAGTTACAAGTTGCAAGTGCAATGTGTAACTTGACAGGTTGATATATTTATGGTATGATAGATATGTAATTGGCTAAAGGGTTGGAAAGAAATCAATGACCAACCCATTAAATAAGTTAAAATCAGTTAGTATTAATAAGATAGCTTTAGTAGCTGTTTTTATTTTGCTAATTTTTGTTATTTCCAATAGTGCTTACGCATCTAATCAAACAGACCGTACTTATAAATTGGTTAACAATTTAAGATTAGCCAATAGCAGGGAATCGTTAATAATTAATGAAAAGTTAGAAAATGCTGCTAGTCTTAGAGCTCAAGATATGTTCTCAAAACAATATTTTGATCATTTTTCAGCAGATGGTTTAAGCCCTTGGGACGCCATCAAACTTTCTGGCTATGATTATGATTTTGCTGGTGAAAATTTAGCGATTGGATTTAATAATGAAGACAATGCCTTTAACGCTTGGGTAAAGTCGCCAACCCATTACCAAAATATGGTTGATTCTGATTATCAGGAAATTGGTATAGCGGTTGTAAATGGAACAATGAATGGAGAAAGTAAAACTTTAATTGTCCAATTATTTGCATCGGATGAGTCAAGAATTAAAGGTGCAAAAGACAATAATAATCAATTAGATAAAGTTGTTAGTTGGATTAAATCATTATTTAATTAAGTATGAATAGAGAAAAAATTGCGCTTTTAATTACAATTATCTCAGCTTTAATTATTTCATTACTAGTGATTACATTGATGTTTATTAAAAGTCAATTGATTATCGCTAAAGTAAGCGTTGGTGGGGTCAATATTGGCTTAATGGATAAAATAAACGCTTATCAAATTATTAGTGCTAAAATACCTAGTCAAATCACTTTTAAGTACGGAAGTGATATTTTATTTCAAGGTGATAAAACAGAGATTGGCTTAATCTACGATCCAGTTAAATCAATTATTGAAGCTCAAAAAATCAACCGTTCGTTTGATAATATTGCATATGCAAAGAATATATCAATACCAGTTATATATAATGAAGATGCAATTATAAGTAAAATAAATAAATTACCTGAAAATTATCAACCAGCGCAAAATGCTAAATTAGAAATTACCAATGGAATTATTTCTGAAGTTAAAGAAATAAACGGTTTAGAATTTGATTTTAATCAATTAGCGAACTCAATTACCAATAATCCATTCAGCGGGGAATACGAGTTAACTATGATAGAAAGTCAGCCAAATATTAAACTTGAAGATTTGTCTAAAACTAAAGCTGATGTAGAAAATATCTTAAAAACTAATTTAACCTTAACTCAGAATAAAAAAATAAAAGAAAGAATTGAAGTTAAAATAATTAGTACTCTTATTGGGTTTGAACAATTAGATAGCGAAGTTAAAGCTGTTGTCGAAGAAGCAAAAATTGATAAATATTTAGATACATTAAAAAACCGACTGTCTGTCAAAGCTAGTCCAGTGGTTAAATACCAAAACGGTGAAATAGCTGATAATGGTAAAATAGGTAGTCAACTAAATATAGAAAAACTTAAAAAAGATATTTTAGATAATATTGCTCAAGAAAAAAATATCGAACTTGAATTTATCGAAACCGACCCAGCTACAAAAATTGTTGAACAACCCTTTCAACCCGGTTTATACGCAGGCAAATATATCGAAATTGATCTTTCAACTCAGAGATTAGCCGCTTTTAACGGTCAAAATAAAGATTATGAGTTTGTAGTTTCAAGCGGTAAGTGGAGTATGCCAACACCTAGCGGAACTTTTACAATCAACAGTAAAAACCCAAGAGCATATTCTTCAAAATACAATCTTTATATGCCTTATTGGATGGCATTTATTGGATCAACCTATGGATTGCATGCGCTTCCAGAATGGGCAAATGGTTATAAAGAAGGAGAAAATCATTTAGGTGTGCCGGTCTCGCATGGCTGTGTCAGACTTTCAACCGAAAACGCTTCAACTTTATATAATTGGGCTGAAATTGGAACAACTGTCGTAATTCATAAATGAATTACTCCAATTTCTAATTATTAATTTCTAATTTCTAATCAATATCAAATGACCAAAATATTAAATTACAAACAGAAATATTAATTGAAAATTAAATAATAAGGAGGAATGTGTAAAATTTAAAAAATCAAAAATAGACTGCTGGGTTGGCAGTCTATTTTTGATTACATAAAATTTTGCAAGTGCAATAACTATACTTAATTTGACAATTAAAAATAATGATTGTAATGTTTATTTTGCTGGTTAAAGTTGATATTTCGCACCTTGTGGATAACGGAGCTTTAGGGTAATAAACTTTAGGGCGTAAAAGAAATTACTTAAAAAATTGTTAATGTCATTCCCGACTCGATTGGGAATCCAGAAATGTTTTTAAGTATCATCTTTTGCGCTTTTTAATAATAATAACAATTTGTCATCCTCGACTCGAATAGAATTCGAGATCGGGGATCCAGATAAAAATAAAAAATAATAAATAAATTAAATGGAGGAAAAAATGTTTGCAAATAGGTTCAAAAAATTTACTCATTGGTTAGCGATTTTAATGATCGTTTTACCATTTAATGTGCTAAGCGCCATTAAAGTTGAAGCAGCAGTTAGTGGTACTACCGTTTATGTAGATGGAACAACTGGGAGTGATATTACAGGTGATGGGACAAGTGGCAATCCATTTCAATCAATCCAATTTGCTATTGATGATACTAGTACAGTAAGTGGCGATACAATAAGTATCTCAGCTGGGGTGTATGACATTACTACAGTACCTGGAATTACAGTAGATAAAGACATCTCTTTAGTTGGGCAAGGATCGTCCACTGTAATTACTGGAGCAAACAAAAATGGTAGCATTTCAAATGGTAGTGATGTTTTGTTTAACATTACTGCAAGTGATGCAAGCATTAAAGACATGAAAATAGATCTTGGTGATGATGATACTGACTATGATGTAGCAATTTTTACAGCAAATTCTGGTGGTATTAATAATTTAACTGTAGATAATACGACTTTAGTTTATGCTGGATTCGGCAATGCAATTGGGGAACAACTTATCCACCTCGGTGGTGGAAGTGGCGCAAACATTTCGAATAATACATTTGATACTGCCAGTGGTAATTCTGGTCTTTATGTTGGTGA
>Ga0076299_124_pt1 | contig 10878 bp, 8 predicted proteins | sample RifGroA2_FD_67793 | JGI IMG/M metagenome (GOLD analysis project Ga0076299, IMG submission 67793) | Berkelbacteria bacterium GW2011_GWA2_35_9 | reverse complement strand
ATAAAGGGGGATATAAAAGGATTTGGGTTATTTATTACTGGTGATAGTATTACTTGTTGTTCTAAAATTAGTTTTTTATATTGTGCCTAAATCCGGAGCTGATATTGCTCCACCAACTTTTCCACCAGTTACAGTCCCGATTGCAAATCCAGTTTTTACATTACAAAAAGGTTGGAATTTGATCGCTCAACCTGGTAAATACTATCAAGATCCGAATGGTCCAATTTATACTCCTGCTGCCCCGGGTTTTAATTTTTATCAACCGCATACCGATATTTTTAGCTGGGATGCTCTGCAAAAAAAATATATTGATCTTGATAAAAACCAAAAAATTACTCAACCGGGCGAGGGTTTTTGGATTTATTCAGATAATAATGAAAGTTTTTCATTAGATGGCGGTTATAAGTATTACACAATTAATAATTCAAAATTCAAAATAACTCTACAACCAGGTTGGAATCAAGTTGGAAATCCGTTTAATGAGTCGATCGATATACAAAAAATCAAAGTGATTATTGATCCGTGTCCGACAACCGATGATCCCATAAGATGTATGTCACCAGCTGAAACAAAATCCTACGCCGATGCCCGTAAATCTGGCGATGTATCGAGTTTTTATACTTTTGATGGAAAATTCCAGGAATGGGTAACATTTAGTGAAAATTCATTTCCTTTTAAGATTGGAGGGGGGTGTCCGAACCCAATTTACGATATTTGCCTAGATGATCCGATACCAGACTCATTGAGAGGAATAATGCCAGCTAAAATGGGAGCATTCATTTATAATTACAAAACATTTCCGGTCAAGCTAAATTTTGTATCTGGAAAAACCAATTTCACCCAAGGCAAAAAAGGCAAAATTGGATGCTTGACACAAAAAGCATTACCAGGTGAAGATATGGTTTCTGCTGTATGTGCGTTAGGGCTAATCGCAGATGATAATATGCAATATAATATTAAACTTACGGACACGAGTAAAAGATACGATACTGGAAGAGATGAAGAGGTTACTGTTATAGGGTTAATTAGCGAGACAATCAATGACCAACATTTTCCATATCCTACAATCAATATGACAGATATTCTTGACTCAAACGGAAAGTCAATCTTAAGAAATTTTGGCGAATAACAATCCTCGACCAAATTCTTTCAACTTTTGAATTCACGGATTAATAAGTACTATTTATTATAAGTAATGTTTTGGTGGTTGTTGACAAGTAAAAAGTACTTTTGTATAATACAAGATAGTAATAATACAATTTGATCTTTGACAATTGTGGAAGCAATCCACAACAGTTATTTTTTTGATGTATAATTTATGCTTTATATCTGTTGCGGTTGCAAGAATTTAAATTTTTACCAATTTGCGAGATATTCCGCTTCGGCGGGATAACTCATTTTATTTATATTATGTGAAACCAACGATAATCGCCCCGTCATTCGACAGGGCAAAAAATTATTCGTTATTCTCATAATTTTTTGAGAGTTTGATCCTGGCTCAGGACAAACGCTGGCGGTATGCCTAACACATGCAAGTCGAACGGCTGTGCGTAGCACAGAAATCCGAAATTCGAAATCCTAAATCCTAAACAAATTCAAAATTCAAAATCTTAAATAATAAACAAATATTGTTTTGGGCATTATTATTTTTGAGAATTAGATATTGTTTCGAATTTAGTGCTTAGAATTTAGAGTTTCCGTGCTATGCACGGTAGTGGCAAACGGGTGAGTAACACGTAGAAACATACCCTTATCTCGGACATAGCCCACCGAAAGGTGGATTAATTTCCGATAGTCTCCGATGTAATATTCGGATTAAAGAATTTCGGATAAGGAATGGTCTGCGTCCTATCAGCTAGTTGGTGAGGTAATGGCTCACCAAGGCGACGACGGGTAGCTGGTCTGAGAGGATGATCAGCCACAATGGAACTGCGACACGGTCCATACTCCTACGGGAGGCAGCAGTGGGGAATTTTGCGCAATGGGCGAAAGCCTGACGCAGCAATACCGCATGAAGGATCGAAGGTCTTCGGATCGTAAACTTCTTTTATAAGTGAAGATTATGACAGTAACTTATGAATAAGGACCTGCTAACTTCGTGCCAGCAGCAGCGGTAATACGAAGGGTCCAAGCGTTGTCCGGATTTATTGGGCGTAAAGCGTCCGCAGGTGGTTTGGTAAGTTTTATGATAAAGACCTTTGCTCAACAAAGGTAACTTGTAAAATACTGCCTTACTTGAGGAAAGCAGGGGCAAATGGAACTCCCGGTGTAGCAGTGAAATGCGTTGATATCGGGAGGAACACCAAAGGCGAAGGCAATTTGCTAGGCTTTTCCTGACACTCATGGACGAAAGCGTGGGGAGCGAACGGGATTAGATACCCCGGTAGTCCACGCCGTAAACAATGCACACTAGCTCTCGGTCGCATCGACCCGACCTGGAGCGAAGTTAACACGTTAAGTGTGCCGCCTGGGGAGTACGACCGCAAGGTTAAAACTCAAAGGAATAGACGGGGGCTCGCACAAGCGGTGGAACATGAGGTTTAATTCGACAGTAAGCGAGTAACCTTACCAGGGATTGACATCTTTGGAACCCCGACGAAAGTTGGGGGTGCCCGCAAGGGAACTGAATGACAGGTGATGCACGGTTGTCGTCAGCTCGTGCCGTGAGGTGTTAGCTTAAGTGCTTGAACGAGCGCAACCCCTATTGTGTGTTAAATTTGTCACACAAGACTGCCTGCGTAAGTGGGAGGAAGGTGGGGATGACGTCAAATCAGCGTGTCCCTTACACCCTGGGCGACACTCATGTTACAATGGCAACTACAATGGGTCGCAAAATCGTGAGATTGAGCCAATCCCCAAAAGTTGTCTTAGTTCGGATTGCAGGCTGAAACTCGCCTGCATGAAGCTGGAATCGCTAGTAACCCCGAATCAGCCACGTCGGGGTGAATACGTTCTCGAGCCTTGTACTCACCGCCCGTCAAGTGAGCCGAGTCGGTAAGACCTGAAACCCCCGCTTAGCGGGGACTATGGTCGGATCGGTAAGGAGCGCTAAGTCGTAACAAGGTATCCGTAGGGGAATCTGCGGATGGATCACCTCCTTTCTAAGGAGATATACATAAGTTGCTTTTTACAACGGTAGAATGGTAATAGTAAACTGCAACGGTCGTTTCTTGCAACCACAATAGATTTAAAGAGAACTCATTTTTTGGTTCTAGATATTAGCGAGTAGTAGGCTATTATTATCAAACTAATTAATAATAAGAGAATTTGCGTTAAATTGTCTCTATATTTTAATTCAATCGGTGAATTATTTTGTGAAATAATCGAAATTTTGGCATTTCGTAATTTACAAGTATTTGTTTATTGCTATCTGTTTTGTTAGATTCAACAAAATTTGATTTTCCTTTTCTTGTCAGTAAACTAAGTTTACCCTGATACTGAATCGAAAAATTATTATTTATCAAATAATTCGTTGCCCAGCTTGATTTGGATTTTTCTTGATTAATAACGATAAAATCTATGCCAAGTTTATTAACAAAATTAATAGTATTTTCAGAATTATCAATCATTGATTGATATAATTCATCGACATTTTTCTTGGCTTTGACTCCAGTCCTGTCCATCGGAAAATGGGAAATTAAACCATGATTACCCGAAAGAACAGGAATTATGTATTTTTCAGACGACTCAAAGCTGATGTCAACTAATATTTTTCCAGGAAGATTGGAATTAGATTTAATAATATTTGAGATTTGATTAATGTCAACAAAATAATTATTTTCTTTATCAAAGCATTTGAAAGCTTGATAATCACGAATTTGATTTTTAGATAATTGGGCTTGAATTACTAAAACGATTGTTAATAGTAATAAACTTATGGTAGTGACTAAGCGACGACCAAAAATTAATTTTTTTTTCGTTAAGAGTTGAACAACAAATTTTATACTTTCATAAATTCCGATTGCACTAAAAATAATCCAAAAATATTTTACAAATGCCAAAGTTCGCCCGTAAACATGAGCTCCCGAAAAACTAGTCGTTGAGGGAATAAATAATAAATTTGAAATACCAAAAGATAGCGCAATAGCACTGATTATAAAAATAAGTAAAAATATTTTTTCTTTTCTGAGATATTGGCTACAAGTAATTGTTAGAATTCCTATTAAACCAAAAACCAATAAGATTGGGATTCTCGTATCAATACCTTGCCCGAAATCGTTATGTATTAATTGAACAAAATACTGGACATTGGAAAGTATGGGTAATTTTTCATTACTAGTAGCTAATGAATATGGTTTATCAACTATAAAAGCATAAATCCAAAAAGAAGAAGTTATCAAAAATAATATTAAAAACGAAACAATATGAATGATACGAGTTTGTTTTGTCCGTCGCCTGATTAAATAGTTAAGTGATTTAACAATTACTATAAACAGTACAAAAACAAGCACTGCTAAAAAAGTATAAAGATGAGCCAGTAAAATCAGAGTTAATAAAATGGCTGAATATATAGCATACTTTTTTTGATATTGTTGATTAATCAAATTAAAAAAGTTAACCAAAAAATACGGTAGAAATATGAAGCTAAAGACGAATGGCGCCAATCCAATTTCATACATCACGCTTGGTGAAAAGTCAGATAACATTGAATAACGAAAAGAAATTGCAAATAGACTGGTAAATAGCGAGACCAGAAAAGGAAACCTGAGTTTGTTGAGTAAATTAAATATTCCAAAAGAAATAAATAGAACAATGAGAAAAAAATAAATTATCCAAGCAAGTTGAATTGAAATAAATTTTGAAACCAATAAATAGAACAATGCAAAACAGTAATAAAAAAGTGGAGAATAGCTAATAAAATTGTCAATTCCTCCATAAAGATCATAATTCCCAAACAATACTCCTTGCTTGAGACTGGTAAGTGTTGACCAACTTGCATAGAAATGACCATATGTATCTGTATTCAACAAGTACCCATTGCACGAAAAAGATGGATAGAGAAGATAAAGGACATAAGAAAAAATTACTAATAACGCTACAAAATATTTATTTCTTCTTAGAGCTTTGCTTATTTTTCCTAATATAGTACTTAAACGCTTCCGCAACTGTTTGTAAACCATATTTTAAACTTCTTTTGAAATTAATGCTTTAATACTTTTGAGCACATCGCTTCTGTAAGCACGCATTCCTGTGTGCCATTCGGACAGGTTATGCCCAGATAAAGTATTTTCAATAATGGTTAAAAATCGATTTGAATAATACTTATATTTTGGCATACCACCGTCAAGAGCTTCTTGGCGACTTCTTATTCTTGAGCCGAGCATGACATCAAAGTAGTCGTTCTTGATCATTTCAACAAAATATTTAATTAATTTTGGGTCGTACTGATAATCAGGATGGAGCATTACTATAATATCAGCACCTCGTTTTAAAGCTAAGCGATAACACGATTTTTGATTTCCTCCGTAACCACGATTATTCTTATGTCGATGAACATGCAAATTTAATTTTTTTGCAAGGTTAGTTGTTCTATCGTGACTAGCGTCATCAACCAAAATTACATTATTACGATATTTGCTCGGGATTTCATTATAGGTTTTTCGTAAGGTTTTCTCAGCGTTATAAGCGGGCAGAACGATACAGACATTCAATGATTGAGAAATTTTTGTTATCATAATAATATGAAATTTAATAAAAAAAGTTTATTTTTTATTACTATTTTAGGCATAATAATATTTATTTCTTACTTGAAATATATAATTTATCCAACTTGTTGGCAAGCTGGATATACACACTGTGCTGCTATTGGTCAGGACTTTTTTGCTCTTTATCAAGCTGGATACAATATATTTCATAATATTTTTGTTTATGGCAAATCAGGTGGTTTAAGTTTAGTCACGCCATATTTTATGTTTTTTAAATATTTTCCAATTACCCCTTTTGTTTGGGGAATTCCAACATTAGTATTTAGCTCGGCAATGAATGCTTATTATGGATATTTAGTATTTTCAATTTTATTACACATTGCGTCAATATATTTGATTGTCAAAATCTCAAAAAAATTAAAAGCCCAGACATATCAAATTGTTTTTGCAATTTTTATTTGGTTAACATATTTTTCGTTAACTTCCGAATGGCGGATGGGGCAGTTCAATCATTTAGCCGGAATGTTTTTACTGGGCGCAGTTGGCGCTGAAATTTTTAGCAATAAAATATTATCCGCCCTGGCTTGGATATTATCACTAAGCTGGAAACCACAGGCTATTTTCGTGGCATTTTATTTTTGGCTGACAAAAAATAAGTTGGCAATATCGTTATTTTTTTTATTATTTATTTTATTTACGACTGGCTATTTGGCTTATTTTCAAACCCAAAATATTCCGGCTTTTCAAGAATTTTTCAAAAATATTTTAGTACTCGAAAATCATCACGCTTGGCAAGTTGGTTATATCGATAATTTTTCTGTTAACGCTTTTTGGGGGCAAATATTCTATCCGACCAATCCCAAATTATATTATTTTGTTTCAAAATCTTGGTCGATTTTTATTATATTTATGTTATTTTGGTCAACTTGGAAATCTTCAAAAAATATCTATAATCTAAATTCGAGAATCTACCTTCTTTTATTCACCGCCGTTTCGATGTCTTTGTTTCATAAAGAAGTTTGGGAGAGTCATTTGACGTTTTGGTTGCCGACATTAATTACATTATTATTAATTACCAAAAACAAGAAAGAATGGTTTTTTATATTAATTTGTTCTTTAATTCTCGCAAGTCCGACAACATTTTATTATTATAGTATCTATAAACTAGAGTGGCTAAAAACTCTGATGATAGGAATGAAAGTTCTCCCGCAACTGGCGCTATATTGTTATTTAATTAGAAAAATAAGTACAAAAAAACCCTATAAATTTCCATATTAATTTTTTGCGCCATTATCAAGTCTTTTGGTCTGATAAACTTAGATAATATTTTCTTTACTAAAATTTTTTAGAATTGACAGTGCCAATGCTTTTGATAAAAATGTTGGTACTGAATTTCCAATTTGTAAATTTTTTTCACTTCTGGAGCCAAAAAACTTATAATTGTCTGGGAAACATTGAATTCTCGCACCCTCTCTCGTTGTTAGTGGTCTCGGAGCCTTAGGGTGTATGCAACGAGATGATGATGGTGTGCTTAAATTGCGTGTGATAGTTGTTGATGGTCTTTTCCACCAAAGGCGACAATAAGTATTTTTGAAACCACTCGTTGGGCGCAAGTTCTCTGGCAAATCCTCTGGTGTTCCGCCGTCTGGCAATAATTCCATTATTTTTACTAATTTTTCATTATTGTTGGGCGAATTATGATCCATCAATTTTGTTGGTGCATTTTTACGCATAATGGTTTGGAAACTATTTTGTGGTTCAGTTGCATAATCAAAACTTTCTTCACTTGATTTTATAAATGGCAAATCACTTATTGCTTCTTCAAGCGTTAGATATGGTTTTAGTTTTGTGTTGAATAATTCTGGTGTTTCTTCTGGATTGTAATGCGTTGGTTCTGGATATTTAAAATCTCCTTTTAGTTTATAACCAATGATTACAACCCTTTCTCTTATTTGTGGTGCACCATAATCAGCTGCGTTTAAAAGTTTATATTGCACTTTGTATCCAAGTGATTCAAAAAGTGAAATAATTATTTTCAATAGTTCGCCACCTTGTATTGATAAAAGTCCTTTTACATTTTCAAAAAGAAAAAGCTTCGGGTTAAATTCTTTTAGTACTCGATAATACTCTTGGAAGAGTTTTCCCCTAGGGTCATCAATCAATCTTTTACCAACGGTTGAGTATGCCTGACAAGGTGGTCCGCCAACGATAATATCAATCTCATTCGCTTTAATGCCTAAATCTTTTACAATTTTATTAGCATTAAAATATTTTATATCTTCAGCATAAACTTTTACTGTCGGGTGGTTTAGCGAGTATGCTTTTGCCATATTCGGCAAAATTTCGTTTGCTACGACTATTTCAAAATTATCATTATGTGCAAAACCGTAGCTTAAACCACCGACTCCAGAGAACAAATCGATTACTTTTAATTTCTTATTTTTATCCATAGAAAGAAACCATTAATCAAAATTTATTTCGCTATATTTCAATGGTTTTTCTGTAATTTTCCAGATGAAGTAATTTTGATCAATATTAAAAACAGTTTGCCCTTCCATTTGTTGTCTTGTAATCCAGTTTACACTGTTATCTTTAATTTCGTCTAGTTTGATAAAAGCAACTTGACCATTATATAAATCAAAATGAATAGCGATTGTATGTCTTTTTGTTTTACCGAACATTCTTTTTGCTTCTATAACTTTATGTTGTTTTATGTCATTTGTACCAGTAAAACCAGATTGAATTTCTACTATAATTTTTTCATTATTATTAAGTGTTATTTCTAAGTCCGCTTTTGCAGTTTTTTTAAATGTTTTAACATCTTTTAAGCTATCATCACCTATAAAACTAACTGCTGATAAATTAACACCAAATATTTCACCAACTATTTTTGAAAAATAACAAGAAACGATATAACCTTGCAACCAGGAAAAATAAACTTGTTCAGGTCTTCTTCTTAAATTATTTAATCTTGGTATCATATTTTCTTCTTTAAGTAGTTTAAAAACACGATCAATATTGTCTTTTTTGAACGAATCGAGGTCGTCAATTCTTATTTCGTCAGAAACTACTGAATTTAGCCTATCTACGATTTCGTAAAGCCTTTTGTTTAGAAGGTTTATGTAATTATAATCAACGCTTGGAGTGATATCTTTAGCACCAAAAAAATTCTTAACACTTGTTTGATTTGTAAAACCTAATTTTTGTCTATATTGGCGAAAATATTCAGCTGTGATAGTTATTTGTTTTGACATAGTGTTATTTACATTTATTGTTATTGGGATTGGTGGGCATACCAGGATTTGAACCTGGGACCCCGTCATTATCAGTGACGTGCTCTAACCACTGAGCTATATGCCCGAATTAGTTAACAATATGATTATACTTAATTAAGGTTTATTTTTCAAGAGAAGTAAGATAGAATATTAAAATGCTTAATTCAGCTCATTTGATTTTAGGTTCGGCAATTGTGGCTAAAACATCCAACCCAATTTTGGGTATTTTTTTGGCGTTTTTAAGTCATTATGTTTTAGATTTTATTCCACACTACGATGGACCGGAAAACGATAAGAAAAAAGACGAGGAAAACGAAATAATTAATTATTCAGCGTTGGTATTTGATATTCCGGTTTCGTTATTACTAATTATTTATCTTTATTTGCAATTTGGATTAAATTTTTATATATTTTCTGGTGCTTTAGCAGCGGTTTTACCTGATTTAATGGACAATGTCGTTTGGTGGCGAAATATTTCCCGAAAACTTTTTGCTTGGAAATGGTTATTTAAACTTCATCAGTCAACTCACCTTGTTTTTGAAGGTAAAATGAGGTATATTAAGATAGTTGGAATTGCAACTCAAATATTGGTTATTGTCGCATCGATTTTATGGATAGGATTTTAACTTTCATTATTGCGTTGGGTTTAGGGCTAGTAATAATTATTTATACTAAGCAAATAGTTGATATGGCTGGAAATAGTCAGTGGGCAGAATCTAAACTAGGTGCTGGTGGTACTTATACTTTTTGGAAATTATTTGGTTTGTTAGTGATACTAATGGGTTTTCTGTATGCGATTGGAACCTTCAATTGATAAACTCGAAATTCGAAGCACGAAATTCTAAATAAATTCAAATATCTAAAATATTAAATCAAAAACAGTTTCGATATTATGATTTTGGGTTTATAATTTGTTTCGTATTTCGATATTCGAGTTTCGGATTTGATTATTTTTGGGCCGTTAGCTCATTTGGTAGAGCGCGACATTTGCAATGTCGAGGTAATCGGTTCGAGACCGATACGGTCCACCATATCAAAGAGGTTTCCGCCAAAGGCGGATCCTCAAGATCGTCACACTGAAATAACAGAATGTAATTCGTTTTTCAGTAAGACGATGGGATGGACGAATCCTCTCAAGTCCACCAATTCGAGAGAGACATGATTGCTAGTGCAAATGAAATTTTGAGGAGAAAATTAAATATGCATTTTCATAAATAAAATAAATTATCTATATGTTAGAAAAATACCCATTAAAAGATGAAGTCGAAAAAGCTGAACAGGCAATGACGGATGAAGAACGAGAGCTTTCAGAAATTCGACAAACAACCCATAAAGATAGGGATATTTTTCCAATTATTTCTCCACAAGAAACAGATTCTTCAGGAGCTGATACTTGGAAGTCATATTTGAATAGAAAAAAATTGTTGGATGTATGGTCTCCTCCGCAAGAAAGCCCATATAAAAAATTCGTTAAAACTAAAACACTCAATAGCATTGAATTTATCAGTGATAGAATCAAGCCAAGATACAGCAAAGGAGAAGCAAAAAGCGAACGAGAAATTTGTAATTTAATCAGTGGAAAACAACTCGAAAAAAATACGGCAGTTATTTTAGATTCCGGTGGCGCTCATAGTGTGGCTATGGCAGTAAAACTCGTTGAACATGGATTTCAGCCAGTCATTATGTTTGATTCTGTTCCGCACACAAAAGGTATTAACTCTTCTCATCAAGAACTCGGCACACTTCTTTATTTTGCCGAACAAATGAACAAACTTAAACAAGAGGGTAAAATAAAAGTCGACGCACCACCAGTATTTATTTTAGACATACATAGAGACACTATGGACATATCTTTTGGCAAAGATAAAACAAAAGTAAATAATACTTATACTTATGGCGAAAGTGATTTTCCATCACCTGAAGAGTTCCATAAATTAGGAATACAGAAAGTTATTTAC
>Ga0076299_112_pt1 | contig 12346 bp, 13 predicted proteins | sample RifGroA2_FD_67793 | JGI IMG/M metagenome (GOLD analysis project Ga0076299, IMG submission 67793) | Berkelbacteria bacterium GW2011_GWA2_35_9 | reverse complement strand
AATTTTCTTAAAGAAAACGATTTAGCAAAATATGGGCAGTGTTTATCTGACAATACTGCCTATCAAAAACGACTCCATCCAGATTTGGTTGGGGACAAGTTTGAAAGTATTATTGACCTAGCGGTTGCAATCAATCGACCGCTTGGCTATAAAGTTAACGGCGCCGGAGGCGCCGGAGGAACTATTTCAATATTATTCAATTCAAGAGAACATGCAGAGAATTTTGTTTCTGTAGCTCGAAAAGAATTGAATGAAAATTATATTTATTACGAACATCAGCTTACTTGCTGAATAATTATCAATAAATTATATATTAAATTTAATACAAGATATACTACAAGCGTGGCTAACCCCACGCTTTTTTCATGGTTTTTTTTCGAGATTTTTGAGGGCGACGATATAGGAAGCGGTGCGTAAATCGGTTTTATATTTTTTAGCCATTTCATCAACATTTTTATACGCTATTCTCATTATTTTATTTAATTTTTTATAGACCAACGCTTTTTCCCAGTGTTTGTTTTTGAGATTTTGGAGCCATTCAAAATACGAAACTACTACTCCGCCAGAATTGGCTAAAACATCAGGAATGATAATTTTTCCCTTTTTGAGTAATATCTTTTCGGCTTCGGGGGTTATCGCTCCATTTGCCATTTCTAAAATTAATTTAGCTTTAATTTGATGAACATTTTCTTTAGTAATCTGATTTTCAAGTGCCGCTGGAGCTAAAATATCAACATCTTGAGATAAAATATTTTTTGGTCCAACAAAGCGACATTTGGTTAAATGACACTGCTCACCTTTGCAAAAACAGGTTTTTTTCAGAATTTCTTTTTGGATGGTTGCTTGTAAAGTTCGGTCAATGTCTAAACCATCGCTATGCCAAATCCCGCCCTGCGCCTCAGCTAACGCAATTACTTTAAACCCGGATTGATCTAATAACCGTGCCAACTGCGAACCAACATTACCAAAGCCTTGAATTGCAACGGTAATTTGTGATGCTAGTTTATTAAAATATTTTTTATAGGCTTGAAGTAACACCTCTCTCCCCCCTCTTCCAGTCGCTGAGATTCTTCCCCAAGAACCGCCATTTTCAATTGATTTTCCAGTCACCACTGCTCTAGTTTTATCACCAGTAATTTTTTGATATTCATCTGCCATCCAATCAATTATTTGTGAATTCGTATTAACATCCGGAGCGGGAATATCAATTTGCGGTCCAATATTTTGCGCCAGAGCTCTGACAAAATTCCGGGTAATATTTTCAATTTCCTTAGCTGAATAATGTTGCGGATTAAATTGAACACCACCTTTCCCGCCACCAAAAGGAATGTTGACGACAGCATTTTTTATCACCATTAAAAATGCTAAATTCGAAACTTCGTCTTCATTTGCTTTAATATGGTAACGAACTCCCCCCTTATACGGACCTAAAAGATTATTCCATTGAACCCGATAGCCAGTAAAGATTTCTTCTTTGTGATTTAATTTTACTGGAAAATTAACCTCAATCTTTCGATCTGGCAATAATAAGCGTTCGATTAATTTTGGATTTATTTTTCCAATTTTTCCTGCACTAACTAAAAAATCTAAAGATGATTTTAGATGCATATTTTTACCTTAGCAGATTTTTGAAATATTAAAAGGATTATTCTAGTTTTTACAACCCAGCTAATTTTAGCTTTTCAATAATGCGTTTTTGTTCTCGGGATAAACGACGAGGGAAACGAATGCGAACGGTCAAATGGAGATCGCCTCTACCTCTTTTTGTCTGTCCGCCTTTACCCCTAACTCTAAAAGTAGTCCTGTCGGCAGTTGCTTGGGGGATATCGAGCTCGATTCTCTCTCCTTGGGATGTGGATAAATTAATTTTCCCGCCAAGCAGTGCTGTTGATAGGGGAATCTCGACTTGAGCTTGAACAGTTGAAAAAGCGTTTTCGAACATATCGCCAAAAATATCACCCAGTCCCCCACCCCCAAAATTAAATGAAAAACCGCCAGTTTGTTGTCCCTGTCCACCGAATATATCTTCCCAGCCCGAGGCTGATCCGCCTTGTTCTCCAAATCCACCAAAACTTTCCCCAGCTTGTCCAAATCTATCATACTGAGCTCGTTTTTGGTTATCAGAAAGAATGCGATAGGCTTCCCCTATCTTTTTAAATTCTTCCTGATCTCCACCTTTATCCGGGTGGTGCTGATGAGCTAGTTTCCGGTAAGCTCGTTTGATCTCATCTTGCGATGCAGATTTTGAAATTCCTAAAATATCATAATAATCACTTGCCATAACAGGTATTATACGGCAAATTATATCAGATGTAAAGACAACTTTACATCTGATTATCTTAACTTTCTCTATTTATAACCTTGTGCAATTTTGATATAATCAAGTAAAGAATTAAAAATAGGAGGAGATTGGACGATATTAGATTAGAAAAGTATCTAGTTGATAATCTTTCAGGAAAAATTGCTCAAAACGATCTTAAGTTGGCACTTGAAACTGCGCACAGTTTCAATGTTCCATTTGAACAAGTTTTGCGTGATAAAAGTTTAGTAAAAGACGACGCTCTCGGAAAATTAATTGCTAAACATTTAAGGGTTGAGTATAAATCTCTAAAAGATCTGACTATTGATCAGGAGGTGTTAAAGCTATTGCCAGAAGATAGTGCAATCTATCATAAACTAATAATATTTTCTAAAACGGGTAACAAAATTTTAGTCGCAATGACTGACCCAGCTAACATTGAAAGTATTGAGTTTGTTGAAAAGAGGACAGATTGTATTGTAAAGCCATATTTTACTTTTGAATCTGAATTATCGGTGGTGCTCAACCAGTATAAAGTTTCTTTGCAAGACGAGTTTGAAAATATTATTCACAATAATATTGAGGAGAGTGAAAAATTTACTTTTGATTTAGAAAAAGCAGCTGAAGAATTACCTGTAATCAGATCTTTAAGTACAATTATCGAATATGCTGTGGCGCAAAAAGTTTCGGATATTCATATTGAAGGGATTGAAAAAAATGTTATTATTCGATTTCGTATCGATGGAGTATTGCACGATATGATAACATTACCAAAACTCTTACAAGACGCACTTGTGGCTAGGGTAAAAATATTATCTAATCTTAAGATTGATGAACACCGTTTGCCACAAGACGGACGGTTTAAATATGTAAGTGGAAATACAAAAATCGCTCTAAGAGTATCAATTATTCCAACTTTTTTTGGTGAAAATATTGTTCTTAGACTCTTACCCGAATCGGAACGACCGTTAACGCTACAAGAGTTAGGTTTCACAGGTCGTAATCTAAAAATTATGGAGGACGGTTTGCAAGAAAACCACGGAATGATATTAGTGACAGGACCGACTGGCTCGGGAAAAACAACTACCCTTTATAGTTTACTAAATATTTTAAATTCTCCAGAAACAAAAATTTGCACCGTCGAGGATCCGATTGAATATGGTTTTAGAAGGATTTCTCAAATTCAAGTTAATGTTAAAATTGGTTTAACTTTCGCAAACGGTCTTCGTTCACTTTTAAGACACGATCCAGACATTATAATGGTTGGTGAAATTCGAGACGAAAACACCGCTGATATTTCGATTCATTCGGCGTTAACTGGTCATTTAGTTTTGTCCACTCTTCACACTAACGACGCTCCATCGGCAATTCCTCGATTTATTGATTTAGGCGCAAAACCATTTTTGATCTCGTCGACTATTAATTTAGTCGTTGCGCAAAGACTGGTAAGAAAAATTTGTAACTCATGCATAACAGAAATTAAACCGGATAAAATTACCCTAAAAGAAGTGAGTGTAATGCTCGATATGAATTATAAAACATTGATTGCCAAAAAATATTACCATGGAAACGGATGTAAAAAGTGTCATAAAACTGGATTTAAGGGAAGAATAGGGATTTTTGAAGTTCTAGAAATGGACGACGAGCTTAGAGAACTTCTTTTAAATAACCTGCCAGTTAAAGAAATCGCAAAATATGCTAAGAAAAAAGGTATGACTTCAATGTTGGAGGATGGGTATGAAAAAGTACTTAATAAAATTACAACCCTAGAAGAAATAATGAGAGTGGCGAGGGAATAATGTCAAAATATATTTATCAAGCTATTGACGAAAGTTCTAAGTTAGTGGAAGGAGAGCTTAGTGCTAGTACCGAAAATGAAATTGCGCAAATGTTAAATTCACGAAATTTGACTATAATTTCAATCGAAGTAAACAAACCTTCAGCGAGGAGAATAAAATTTAGCTCGTCGATTAAAATTAAAGATAAATTGGTTTTTACAACCTACTTGGCTACGATGTTAAAAGCTGGACTTTCGCCCATTTCTGCAATGGATGTCTTAATATCTGATACCAAAAATAAAACCATGCGATTTATTTTAGAAGAGATCAGGTCTGATCTAGAAAAAGGTCGATCGTTAAGTTCGTCGATGTCGCAATTTACTGATATCTTTGATAATTCTTTTATAGCAGTTATTAAGGCGGGAGAAACAAGCGGTAAGTTGACTAAATCTTTAGAAGATTTATCTAAAAAAATAGATCAAGATGATTTATTGATAGGGAGGATAAAAAACGCATTGATTTATCCGAGTGTAATTTTTGCGACTCTTGTTTTAATTGGCACAGCAATTGTAATCTTTATATTACCCAAAATTATAAAAGTTTTTGCGAGCTTAAATGTAAAATTACCTTTAACAACTAAAATATTTATTGGATTTACAAAAATTATCAGCTATAATTATATACTTACGATTGGAATTTTAATTGTGATAGTTAGTTTGTTTATAGTTTATTTCGGTTCAAAAAATGGCAAAAAAACTTTAAATTACTTGGCAAATAATATTTGGTACATTAAAAATATTACTCATGTTATCAATTTATCACGAGTTAATTCAACAATGGCGCTTTTGCTTAAAGCGGGCGTACCGATCGAAAAAACCATTGATATTGTCAGTGAGATTTCAACTAGTCAGGATGTTCAGCAAACTTTAAAAATTGCATGCGAGCAAATAAAGTCGGGAATGGGGGTCTCCGAGAGTTTGAAAACCGGATCAATTCTAAATTCGAATGCAATTCCTGAAATTATGTTAAAAGTTATAGAAGTAGGTGAAAAAACCGGAACGCTAGATGAAGTGTTAAAAACTCTATCAATATCGTTCAGAAAAGATGCTGATAGCAAAATAAAAAATTTTATGAGCTTGCTAGAACCAATTTTAATGGTTGTTGTTGGATTGGCAGTGGGAATTATGATTTTATCAATCGTTGGTCCAATCTATAAAATAGTTGGTGGAGTATCAGGCTAAAATTCAAAGGATTTTAGCAATTTTCAATACTTAGTTATCAATTTAAATGGTTGAATAAACAAATGAATAAATTAATGGCAAATGATCAATGATAAATGGCAAATGAAAAATCGCCGTGGTATTGCTTATATTGAAGTTTTGATTTCCAGTGCTATTTTAACAGCTACATTAATTCCAATACATGGATATTTTGTTGGTTTAATCAGGAATCAGACGGTTGGAGAAAATTATATCATTGCAAATAATTTGATTGAAACACACATTGAATTAGAAAGAGCCAAATCAGTAAATGAATTAGTGGAAGGCGAACAGTCTATTTTAACCGATAAATTACCTTCAGGGCAAGTACTAATTAATTTGACAAATATCGATCTTGAGAAGCCAAGCTTATACAGTTTTTCAGTTACTATTTTATGGCAAGAGACAGGAGGATATAAAGAGGTTACGGGTGGAACTTTAATTAATCCCCATGGATATTCATATGAAACATAAAAAAGGCATTACTTTGATAGAAGTGTTAGTTACGATTGGTTTAACTTCCACAATTGTTTATTTGGTAGTCTATTCTTTAATCAACGGTCTGCAAAGTTCAGAATATAATTACAATCGATTCAAAATTAGTTCAAGTTTAGATAGTGCGTTGAACGACATTTCAAAATATTTATTGTTAGCCAACAACCTGCCCAATTCATTAATCTACGACGGAGAAGAATATATTAATGATTCTGACACTTTGATAATTAATTTACCGTCAATTCATTCAGACGGAAGTGTAATCAACAGTTTTTTTGATAGCATAATTTATGATTATAACCCAAACGATAATCAAGTTAGGCAACTAGTGTTGCCAAATTCAGAAAGTTATAGAAATTACAAAAATAATGTAATCTTATCTGATGTTTCGAGTGTTACTTTTAATCAAAATTTGACAAGCAAAGGAGTTGTTGAAAATATTAATATTTCTATTGATTCTACTTCATTTGGAAAAAATTCTGACTATTCACTCTCTAGATCAGTAAGAATGAGGAACCAATGACAAATCAAAGATCGGGTTTTAGTTTAGTTTTAACAATAATTGCAGTATCAACACTTTCAACTTTATTATTAAGCTTATTTTCTTTAAATAGATTTTTTTTGAACAACGCCAGCAGGGGTTTAATGAGAGTTCAGGCATTAGCTTTGGCGGAGGGTGGAATAGATAAAGCACTTCATGAACTTTCGTACAATTCAACATATTCTGGCGAAGATAATTTGATGATTACTGGAAGTCCCGGGGTGGCGGATATTACGGTCCAGACGCCGGATAGCGCTACTCGCATAATCACTTCGACTGCGTATATTCCTGCCAAATTAAATCCAAAAATTAAAAGAAAGCTACGGGTCACAGCTGTTGCCGATCCAAACGCCACGGGCAACGCTTTTACTTTTGCCGTGCAAGCCGGAGAGGGTGGATTTTATGGGATTGAAAAGAAAAACCCCACTATTCACGGTAGTATATATTCCAACGAAAATGTGGAAATTTTAGGTCCTGGATCGGTGGTTGATGGCAATATTGACGCTGTAGGTACAATTAATGTAAGAGGTATAGTTGGGGGGATCAAGACTGAGGGCGTAACATTGGCTCCAATGCCAACGGTTGATATAGATTATTGGAAACAACAGGCGCAAGATACCGGAGAAACTTATATTGGCGATTATATTATTTCTGGTTCGGGTAATTTTTATTTAGGTGGCGAGGGCAATGTTTCGGTAATTGACGGCAGATTGCTAGTTGTTGGCAATGCCAATATATATCTCAAAGGTCCGGTTTGGATTAAAGGAACCGGCGGTTCTTCGATTGAAATTTCATCCAATCCCCACTTCTATATTTCGGCGGATTTGGAGGGCAATAAAACGATTATATTAAACGACGGAAAAGTAGCAATATCCGGCAATGCGACTGTGGAAAGCCAAAAGCCGGATGCTTGGGTTTTATTGATCTCTACTTATCCCGGGTCGCTGAATTTAGATACATCCGGAATTTTAATCAACGCTAATGTTCACTTGGAGGATACGATTTTGTACGGTTATAATAGCGCCGTTGAGTTTGCGCAAAATAGCTCAGGCGTTTTTGCCGGAGCTTTTGTAGCACAAAAAATAATCATTAAGAGTAATTTGAATCTAACTTATCAATCTGGACTTGGTAGTATTTCTTTTGAAAAAGCGGTCGCTCCAGACGGAGGTGGTTTTACGGTAGTCAAATCAAGCTTTGCGGAATTACAACCATAGATTAACGAATATGATATAATAATTTTAGGTGAATAAAATACTTATGGGGGATAATGACTCTATTGACTTTAACGTATTCAGACAATAAATTAAACCTTCTTTATCACAAGAAAGACGATGGGTTTGTTGCTAGCCAAACAGAACTTAAAAAAGGAATTGTTGAAAATGGAATAATTATTGATCCAAAAAAATTTTCAAAAATACTTGCTAATTCAGTTAAAAAAAATTTAAAAATCAGATCTCAAGTTATTTTTCGTTGTGCGATTCCGGAAGAAAAATCGTACATTCAGACTATCTTAATTCCACAAGTGCCAGAAGACAAGGTTATCCAAGCAATTCGTTGGCAATCAAAAAGTTTACTGATATTTGATGTTGAAAATGTTTATTTTGATACTCAGATAATAGATAAAACCAAAAATAAATTAAAAGTTCTGGTGACCGCAATTCATAAAGAAGTGATAGACAGTTTAGTGACTGCAATCAAAATGGCAAACTATCAGGTGGAAAATATTAATTCAAGATCAGGCGCTCTGGCGAAGATGTTTGCTACTAAACAGCACGAATTAATTGCAATTTCTGAAATTAATGATAAAAAAGCCACAATAGTTTTTGCAAAGAATGGCTTTCCTAGATTATCAAGCGAAATTGATTTAACGGAAAACAATAGACCGTTTATTGGAAAAGTTAAAGAACTAATCGATTATTATTCGACTAGAAAAGAAACTGATAAAAAAATAAACACATTATATCTAATAGGTGATGTTAGCCCAGAAGCAGTTGAAAAATGGCAGGAGTCTTTAAAAATAGACATTAAGAGACCTTCATTCAGAGAAGTTAGCAAGTTTCATAAAATAAAAGTTGAAGATAGCTTTATTACCAACTTAGGACTTGAAAAAAAATTAGCTCAGGAGGTAAATTTGCTACCTCAACAATCAATTAAAGATTTACAAAAGAGCAATTTATTTCTTCAAGTTAAACATATTTTAGAATTTATGATTTTTTTAGTTTTAATTCTATTACTAGTTAATATATTCTTTTATTTAAATATTGATAACCGAATTTTGGAAGCGAAAAAAAGAGAAGCAACTGTAACCCAAGCTAGCTTGGGGGATAAATACAAAAAAGAAATAAAGTTATTGAGTTCGATAACAGAACAGTTAAAAGATACCTCAATTAAAGCCAATCGATCTGATGTGGTGGAGACAATACTGAGCAACAAAAGTGACGGTTTTAATATATCGCAGATAAGCATATTAGACAGTGGTGGAACGATTAGCGGTTCGGTGGATAGAAGAGAGGCATTATTAGTTTTTTCTGATATTCTCGAGGGGAAAAGTCTTTTAAAAAATATTTACATCCCTGTTACGAGTTATGAGGCAAATACCGAAGCACCAGTTGAGATTAAATTTGAAATACAATGAAAAATAAAACATTAACTTATTTAATTATTTTTATATTGTTGACTTTTGTTTGGTTATGGTCACTAATGATGCTCAATGGTAAAAATAAGGAATTGATTAGTTTTCAAAAGACTATCTCAGAAAAAATTAATGAAGAAAAAGCTATCAACAATGTAGTTGAAAAAGTTAATTTGAACAGTATTAGTTTTGAGGAATTAAATAGCGTACTACCCAATAATTCAAATTTTCAGAAGTTTGTTTTTTTTCTAGAAAACAGCGCTGACAACAATTCTTGCGAAATTATCATCGATTTTGAAACTAAACCGAAAAACAAATCCGTTTCTAAATTAAATACTCAAACAAAAACAACAAAAAACTTTGTGGATATGATAATAGAAATAAGTGGATCGGAAGATGGAATTAAAAAAACTTTGAATGATATTGAAAAAGGAAACTATTTTATTGAATTTTCTAGCGTTGATTATATTGCAAGATCGGATGATAAAAGTTTAGCAACATTAAAAGCAAAGGGAAAAGTTTATGTGGATAAAGAATTTAGACAATAACAAAAATACGGGATTGAGCTACCTAATAACAGTGGTATCATTGATATTTTTCATTTTGGTATTGACGGTTGAATTTAATGTCGTGTATAATGGGTATAAACACGATAATAATAACGGTACATCAAGTGTTGTAAATCAAAAAGGCTTTGAAAAAATTATAAATAAAATAATAAAATAAGGAGGTAGTATGTTTAAAACCAGAAAGGGTTTTACACTGATTGAGCTATTGGTGGTTATTGGGATTATTGCTATTTTGGCAGGGATTGTTTTGGTGGCGGTTAATCCTTCTCGAAACTTTGCCAGTTCGAGAAATGCTACTCGTGAACACGATGTTAGTCAAATATTAAGTGCAGTTGTTCAATATGCAACTGACAATGATGGCACTTATCCAAGTGGGATTTCAGCGACTCCGGTTAATGTTAGCACAATTGCCACAGATTTAGCGCCAACCTATATGCCATCGGTTCCAACCGATCCCAAGGGCGAAGTTGATTATACGGTCTCTCAAGACACTGAGGGTAGGATCACGGTTTCAGCTCCTGGGGCTGAAAACAACGAGACAATTTCGGTTACGCAATAATTTAATTAATAGCATTAGTAAAACCTGCATTTGTGCGGGTTTTACTAATATACGGAGTACTATATTTTATAGACGTAGTTGTGATAGTTTGTTTAGCTGTAAAAATAAATATTTAATCAGAGCGGGCTTTGGATGTTGCGTAAATTTGGATTTGTGACATGGGTGTATATTTGGGTGGTGCGGATATTGTTGTGCCCCAGCAGTTCCTGCACATAGCGGACATCAACACCGTTTTCCAAAAGATGGGTTGCAAAACTATGCCGTAGGCAGTGGAAGGTAGCATCTTTTTTGATACCTGATTTTATTAGCGCATTTTCAAATATTTTTTGAGCAGTCCGAGTTGATAGTTTCCCACCTCGCTCACTTTCAAAAACATAATCATTTTGATCTTTAAGAGCGATGAGTTTTTGCAGATCGAAAACTACTTTCTTGGGCACCAGGGTAATCCGATCTTTTTGACCTTTCGATTGCTTAATGTGGATAGTTAGTTCGTCGGGGTCAATATCTTTAACCCTCAAACTAATTACCTCGCTGACTCGCAATCCCCCACCGTAAGCAATCTCAATTAGCAATCGGTGCTTACTATTGGTTATTGACTCGATGATATGCGCTATCTCTTTCCGAGATAATACCACCGGCAAAGATTTATTTTCTTTAGCAGTTTTGATATTTATCTTTTGGCGACAACCAACAATATTGTAGTAGTAGAATTTGATGGCACTCAAAAAGATATTCCGTGATTGCGCCGAAGCGCCTTTTTGTTCGCACAGTAGCAAAAAATTGCGAATATCTTCGAGATTTAACAAATTATAGTTAAACTTTTTATAGTTAAAATATTTTTCCAGCGCATAAACATAGCTCTTAAGTGTTTTTGGGCTATAGCTCCTGATTTTTAGTTCCCTCTTGACTTTTTCTAATTCGATTTGAATATTTGTATTCATTTTGATATATTATAAACAGAATTTGTCCCGCATAGTATTATTGTAAACAAACAACACACTTATTACAATATTCGGTCGATATTATGCAAACAAATCAGATAAGAACGAGTTGTACGAAATTTTAGCCAATTCATTATGGACTATAAACTAACAAGACATCGCACTGACAAAATCTCAGACGCAAAAGTTGTCGCTGAATTGAAACGAGTGGCAGAATTTTATAATTTCAAAAAATTCACTTACCATGAATTTAACAAGGTATCTGAAACCTGCAAAGGAACAACGGTTTTAAGGATTTTTGGCTCTTGGGATAAAGCGCTAGAGGCTATCGGACAAAACCTAAAAGAAAGAAAAACTGAACGGACTCAAATTCCAACTGAAAATTTTTTCCGTGAAATGGACAGAATTTGGACTAAACTAGGGCATCGTCCCTCAAAGTCGGAGTGGGAAGCCTCAAGTCCGCAATATTCTTATTCAGGAATATTTAAAAGATTCAGTGGCTGGACTAATGCCTGCTTTCAATTTGTCGAATGGAAAATGGGTAAAAAAGTCTTAGATGAAAAACAAGAAGTAGCACAAAAATTTTCAGTTGAAATAAAGAGCCAAAAATTCTCAACAAAACGAGATATTCCTTTGAAATTAAGACTTAAGGTATTACAACGCGACAACTTTTGCTGTGCATTTTGTGGCAAAAGTCCTGCAACGGATCACGGAACGGTATTGCATATAGATCATATCAAGCCGTACTCAAAAGGCGGTGAAACAGAATTAGATAATCTGCAGACTTTATGCCAAAAATGCAATTGGGGTAAAAGCAACGACGAATGAATTGGCTAAAACTATCGTACAACACGGCATATGCGGTTCCGCTACGCTTCACCCATATTGCTATCGCAACATCGCATATGCCGAAACGTTAAGTGCCATTTGTTGCCTTGTTTAGAATAAATATATGTCAAAAACTTTACTTATTATAGTCTCCGGTCCTCCGGCTTCGGGAAAGACGACCTTAGGTAAAATAATAGCAAAAGAATTTCGCCTTGCATTCTTGAATAAAGACTCAATCAAGGAATCTCTCTTCGATATCCTTGGGATTAAAGACCGTGAGTGGTCAAAAAAGGTAGGATCTGCGAGTTATAGTATTTTGTACCGTTTCATGGAAACATTGCTGGTAGCGAACCAATCACTGGTTGTTGACAGTAACTTTCGACCAGAATTTGACACTAAGAAATTCCTTGATTTGAAACAAAAATATACTTTCATAACCATTCAG
>Ga0076299_114_pt1 | contig 12432 bp, 8 predicted proteins | sample RifGroA2_FD_67793 | JGI IMG/M metagenome (GOLD analysis project Ga0076299, IMG submission 67793) | Berkelbacteria bacterium GW2011_GWA2_35_9 | reverse complement strand
AACCGTTGAAGGTTTATTTCAAAATTAGGTCTTAAAGTCATTTTTTGATTTTTGAGATTTGATTTTTGATTTTACGCCTTCGGCGTGTGTGATTCCCAGAGTAGTGGCGAGCGAAATGGGAAAAGTTCTGATTGTGAGAAATTTAATTTGTTAGTTGAATGAATCTGGAAAGGACGACCATAGAGGGTGATAGTCCCGTAAACAAAAATTTATTAAATTATCAAACAATTGTTCTAATTTGATTTATCATTTTAGGGCTGAGTACTGTCGGACACGTGAAACCCGGCAGGAATAAACGAGGATCATCTCGTAAGACTAAATACATCTTCTAACCGATAGTGAACTAGTACCGTGAGGGAAAGGTGAAAAGTACCCCGCAACGGGGAGTGAAATAGAACCTGAAACCATATGCTTACAAGGAGATAGAGTCCCGCCTCGGCGGGATGATATCGTGCCTTTTGAAGAATGAGCCAACGAGTTGTCGATTATTGCAAGCTTAACCCCGCTCAGCGGGGGTAGGCGTAGCGAAAGCGAGTACTAACTGTGCGCCATACAAGTAATAATCGGCAGACCCGAAACCGGGTGATCTACCCATGAGCAGGATGAATCCACTGTAAAAGGTGTGAGGAGGTCCGAACCTACCAGTGCTGTAAAGCTGGGGGATGACTTGTGGGTAGGGGTAAAATGCCAATCGAACCCGGAGATAGCTGGTTCTCCTCGAAATATATTTAGGTATAGCGCCCATCGAAAGCTGGCAGGTAGAGCACTGGTTTGTGTTCGGCGGCGAAAGCTGTCGGCACGAGTCAAACTCCGAATAGTCAGTGTTATTTGATGAGGCAGTCAGTCCGTGAGGGCTAAGCTTCATGTGACGAGAGGGAAACAACCCAGATCGCCATCTAAGGTCCCTAAATCTAGCTAAGTGGGAAAGGAAGTTAATTTCCCCAGACAACCAGGAGGTTGGCTTAGAAGCAGCCACCCTTTAAAGAGTGCGTAACAGCTCACTGGTCGACTGGAAATTAGCGCCGAAAATTTAACGGGGCTAAGCTAGATACCGAAGATGCGAATCCCGCCTTTGGCGGGATGGTAGAGGAGCGTCCCAACGACGTTGAAGCGGAAACGTGAGTAACCGTGGAGTACATTGGGAGTGAGAATGTTGGCATGAGTAACGAATTAGTCAGATGAGAATTCTGACCACCAAATATCTAAGGTTTCCCCCGCAACGATCATCGACGGGGGGTTAGTCGGGAGCTAAGGCATATAAAGTGTCGATGCACAACAGGTTGATATTCCTGTACCGATCTAAATTTGGTTTGTAGTGACGCATTGTCAAGCTTGATAGCAGTTTTGGATATATTGTTATTAGGGGAGATGGTGACAAGAAAAACTATAAATCGTTAAGTTTAGATTGTCCGTACCGTAAACCAACTCAGGTAGATGGGGCGAGAAGCCCAAGGTGATCGAAAGAACCCTTCCTAAGGAACTCGGCAAAAAAGCGATCGTAACTTAGGGATAAGGTCTACCCGATGTAAAAATCGGGTCGCAGCGAAAGTTTTTCAGGCGACTGTTTATCAAAAACTTAGGTCCGTGCATAATGCTTAGTGCTGAAGTATACGGGCTGATGCCTGCCCAGTGCCGGTAGGTTACGGGGAGGAGTGATATTTGACGCAAGTCAGATTGAGCTTCGAACTTAAGCCCCGGTAAACGGCAGCGGTAACTATAACCGTTCTATGGTAGCGAAATTCCTTGTCGGGTAAAAAATGGAATTTGCCCGAATAGTGTCGTGAGACGCTATGAGTAATCTGGCTAATAACGGGGAAACCCTGAACAGGTAATCCCGTGGGAAGTCTCCCGCCTTTGGTGGGATGACCCCGTAACGACTGAGTCGAAAGACGAGATCCCACTTTAATGGGATAATACGCCAGCTCTTATTAATAAACAGTATGCTACGAAGCTCAAGAAAGGAGTATAAGTGGAAATAGAGTCTTATATTACTGGTTTGACTGAGGGAGAAGGTTGTTTCTGTGTGTCATTTAATCAGAGAAAAAGATTAAATACTGGCATAGAAGTACGACCAAGTTTTTCAATAAGTCAAAACAAAAAAAATCTTAATTTAATGAAGAAAATCCAATCTTTTTTTATATGTGGAAGTATCCGTTTTTCGAAACGAGACAATACTTATAAATATGAAGTTAGAAGCATTGATGATTTGATCAATGTCATAATTCCTCATTTTATAAAGTACCCACTAATTGGAATTAAAGCGACAGATTTTCAAAAATTTGCTGAAATATGTAAAATGATTAGATCAAATTTACATCGAAGTAAGAGTAGGCTAGAAGAGTTAATTGATTTAGCTTATGAGATTAATTTAGGTAAAAGACGATACAAAAAAGATGAGCTTCTAAGGCATATAATAAGATGAAGAGATAGTCTGATTATTTATTTTGATAAATAAATGAAGTTCCGACCCGCACGAATGGCATAACGGTCTGAAAACTGTCTCGGGAAGGGGTTCGGTGAAATTACACTACCGGTAAAGATGCCGGTTACCCGCAGCAAGACGGAAAGACCCCGTGGAGCTTTACTATAACCTGGTATTGTTTTATTTTATTTTCTGCTGAGGATAGGTGGGAGGGACGTGCTTCGCACGGAAATCCTAATTTCTAATTTCTAATTTCTAAACAAATTCTAATATTCAAAATCCAAATGTTTAAAACATTGTTATTTTGAATTTAGATATTGTTTCGGATTTAGGATTTAGGATTTAGAGTTTCCTTGCGGGGCATGCCCCGCAAGGTGAAAGACCACCCTTAAAATAATGTGAGACTAACTTCTAAAATTAGAGGGACAGTGCTTGGTTGGTAGTTTGACTGGGGCGGTCGACTCCAAAAGAGTAACGGAGTTGTCCAAAGGTTGGCTAGCGTCGGATGGAAATCGACGTGATAGTGCAAAGGCAAATGCCAGCTTAACTGCAAGACTTACAAGTCGCGCAGATAGGAAACTAGGGCTTAGTGATCCTCTGCCTATGTATGACAGTGGCAGAGCTCAACGAATAAAAGCTACCCCGGGGATAACAGGCTGATCGGACCCAACAGTTCATATCGACGGTCCGGTTTGGCACCTCGATGTCGGCTCATCGCAACCTGGGGCTGTAGTAGGTCCCAAGGGTTGGGCTGTTCGCCCATTAAAGCGGTACGCGAGCTGGGTTCAGAACGTCGCGAGACAGTAGAATATATGTGCTGTCTATAAATCTTCCTATATGCTGAAAACTCTGTAGTCCTAATAGGGCTTGAAGTATCGAGTATTACTTTATACAATTAATGTATGAGTGAAAATATATCTCGTGCAGACAATCAGCAGGAAAGATCAAAAGAGTTCTGGAGAGGTTATGTTACAGGTTTGGTTGATGGTGAAGGCAGTTTTCATATTGCCTTCCAAATCAGGGATGACTTACCTTTGGGTATTTCAATTATTCCTGAGTTTCATGTATCACAAAATCAAGAGAGTAAGAATGTTTTAGAAATTACTCAAAAGATTTTAGGATGTGGATACATTAAACCAAACCATAGAAATTCAAACGATTTTACTTATGTTTATGTGGTAAGAGATAGGATTGATCTTTTAACAAAAGTGATTCCATTCTTTAGGATTAACCAACTAAGAACTTCTAAAGTAAAAGATTTTGAATATTTTTTCAAAGTTGTTCAACTAATAAATATTGGCAAACATCGAAATATTGTCGGAATTAAAGAAATAATAGATATTGCTTATAAGATGAATAATTCTGGAAAAAGACGTAATCGAACCAAGAAACAGTTAATCACTCTTTTGAAATCCTCAGAGACTATACGGAAGAATCCGATCTAAGATCGGATAAGATATAGTCCGATCTGCATGGCGACATGCAGAATCCGATTCGCATCGGATCGCCATAGATAAATTTCAGTAGTTGATATGGTTATCAAGCAACAGAATGTCGGTCCTAATCTGCTGTGGGCGTTGAAACTTGAGGGAAATTCTTCCTAGTACGAGAGGACCGGAAGGAACAAGCCTCTAGTGTACCAGTTGTCCTGCCAAGGGCACTGCTGGGTAGCTATGCTTGTTTAGATAACCGCTGAAAGCATCTAAGCGGGAAGCTATACCCAAGATTAGGTTTCGTTATGAGATTCCCCGTAGACTACGGGGTTGATAGGCTACTGGTGTAAGTTCTGCAAAGAATTCAGCCTGGTAGTACTAATATAATCCAGATCAATAAAATTATTAACTTACTCTCTCATAATCTTTCAATCAGTAATTTATTGTTTGTGCGCTGGTGTTTATTGCAATGGGGGTACACCTGGTTACATTTCGAACCCAGCAGTTAAGCCCGTTAGCGCCGATGGTACTTGTCTCGCAAGGGACTGGGAGAGTAGGACGACGCCAGCGCAAAAATAATAAATTTAAAAGTGATCAAGTACTCAATCATCATTCCGGCTTACAATGAGGAAGCAGGAATTAAAGGTTATTTATCAAATTTAACCAAGTTTTTTGATGTCAGATTTCCAAATTATGAAATAATTGTAATTGATGATGGCTCAGTTGATAAAACTGCTAAAGAAATAAAGGCAGTAAAATCAAATAAAATTAAATACATTAAATTCATAGAAAATCAGGGTAAAGGAAAAGCGTTAAAATTTGGCTTTTCTCAATCCAAAGGGAATATTGTTATATTTATTGACGCTGGAGGTGATTTTCCACCCAAACAGATTTCAAATTTTATTAAAGCGATCGAGCAAGATAAATTTGATATCGCAATCGCCAATAAATGGGACAAAAAAAGCCGAATAAATTATTCCTTGAAAAGAAAAATATTTAGCAAGATTTTTCGCAAAATAAATTCAATTCTATTTAAAATTAATATTTCAGACACTCAAGCTGGGTTGAAAGCACTCAATAAAAAAAGGACTGAAAATATTATTAGCAAAGTTGAAAATAACGGTTTTGTTTTTGATTTAGAACTATTAATTCTTGCATCAAGAAATAACTTAAAAATAATCGAACTGCCAGTTATTCTCAACTGGAAAAATAAAAAAGGTGGTATCAACCTCAAAACCGCTCTCAAAATGCTAAAACAAACCCTCACCCTTAGAAATAGATTAATAAAAATTTCAAATAATTAGATCTTCCATTGACCATTTTCTTGAGCAACCATACCATCTAATTCAATCCGAGCTTTTTTCATATTCTTCACAATATCCCAGTGAACTGCCGAATCATTACCGCCACCATTAGCTTTATACGCCATACCTAATGCTAAATGAATAGTACCACCGATTTTTTCATCGAATAACAAGTTGTTAGTGAATTTATTAATATTAGGATTTAAACCGATTCCGAACTCACCCAAGTACGACGAATTTTCATCAGTATTTAATATCTCTCGTAAATACTTACTATTTTTAGATGCACTACTTTTTACCACTTTTCCATTTTTAAATTCTAGAAAAATATCGCATATTTCTTTGTCAGACTTAGTGGCTGGATATTCAAATTTTACCCAACCTTTTGTAGATTCCCGTACTGGTGCCATAAATATTTCTCCGCCGGGCATATTTTCTTCTCCTTTATCAGCGATAGCTTTGTCACCATTAATATCAAAACTTAGATCAATATTCTCTCCGACAAGGTGAATTTTTTTACCCTTTTTAAATTTATTCAATATTCGATCCATCATTTCCCCAAGTGTTTTCCAGTCCTGAAGGCATGCACGAAAAACAAAATTTTCATATTCAGAAAGTGACATACTAGCTTCTTGAGCTAATGCCAGACATGGGAAACCAACTGTTATGCGATTGATTTTACCATGCTCATTAACAATGTAATTAGTAATTGGTTGAGTTACTTTACTGCGATTGACGATTTTTTTCGGATCAATATTAGAAAAATCTTTAGTGTTGGGCGTTGTGTCAATGCTAATGTATTTTTGAGCATTTTTAACCATATAATCAAAATGATCAGGAAATTTAAGGATTTGGTGATCTTGAGCGTGTTTATAGTAGAAGTAACCTAATTCGGGGAGTGTTAAGCGAAGGATCGGATGTGCTCCAGCAGTAATTACAGCTTTATAGAGTTCGACAATAAACTTTTCTGCTTCAGTCGAGCCATTAATAACCACATTCTCATTTCGCTTAACTTGAAGTGAGTAGTTAACAACAAGTTTAGCAAGTTTTTTAGTTCTAATATCACTCATGATAAATAAATACTATCAACACCAATCATCAAAGTCAAATTTGCAAATTGATGGTTAGTTCGGCTAAAATGAATTTAGATGAAAAAATTCAATTGGCAGAAATTTGAAATGGTTTTTTTTTGGTTTATTATCTATTTTTTGATATTTAATTTTTTACCCCCTCTAAAAATATTTGATTTAGCTGTAGCGGGAGGTGGAGATCTCGGTTCGCATCAAACAGCGCTTAAAATTATGGCGGAAAAAATATTTCCTGGCTTTTTTGGTTGGACAAACGATTGGTATCTCGGTATGCCAATTTTTTCTTTCTATTTTCCACTGCCATTCTGGATCGGCGGATTGTTGACAAAAATTGGCATACCGTTGGCAATTGCTTTCAAAATAATTGTAATGCTTGGAACATACACAATGCCACTATCGGCTTATTATTTTGGCAAAAAAATTCAAGCTAAATATCCAATTTTACTTGCGTTTGCAATTCTTTTTCCACTCTTATTTCCACCTAACACAATTATTGGCGGGTCAATTCAATCCACCTTTGCCGGTGAATTTACCCATATGTGGAGCTTGAATTTTCTGTTAATATTTCTTGGATTAATTTATGAAAAGAAGAAAATATTCTTGCCCTCTTTGGCATTTTCAGCTATGGCACTTTCCCATATGTTGTCAGTTGTTTTCGCAGTTTCATTTATTGTCATTTGGTGGATATTAAAAGAAAGAAATTTCAAAGATTTTATTTATTATATAAAACTTGGTATTGTATCATTTTTAATGATTTCTTGGTGGATAATACCATTCTTAATTTATCGAAATTTTACCACCGATCTTGGTTATTTTGCTGGTCGGGATTTATGGACATATATTTACGAAAATAAAATGCTTTGGTTAGCATATGTTTTAATTTTACCGATTAACTGGTTATCAAAAACCAGTTGGTATTTAATCATCGCTTCTTTGACAGGCATTCTTTTGTGGCAAATTATGCCAGTTGGCACCGGTGCGTGGCTACCACGCTTTTTAGCTTACTATTTTGTTTTCATTTTTTTACTAGCGACACAAAACATTGCGTTACAAAAAGCACAATCGATAAAAATAGTTGGTATGATAGCGACACTCTTATTTTTCTTCAGTTTTATTTTGATTGCTAAACCTCAATTTATCAGAGGAAATTTTTCTTACGCCATGAATCCTCAACTTCCAGAAGTCAGTCAGCAAATTATTAATGATTTAAACAGTTTGCCAAAAGGTAGAATTTTAGATGAGTACGATGATGAAGTGAGTGTTTTTTCTTCACCTAGAGGAATGGAATTAATTCCAGTTTACACTCATCATAATTATGTTGCCGGTCTCTATCTCGAATCAGCTTTGACCACACCGATTAGTTATTTGACTATGGCTGAATTATCCTATCATAAAGAACAAGTCGGTAATTATTTTCAACTGATCCCTCAAGAAAGAATTACTCAAGATCGGGCTTATGAACACTTAAAATTTTTAGCAATAGATTATATTTTAGTTGGAAAAACTTCAAACTATTTTCTCAGTCATCCGGAGCAATTTGAACTTTATAAAAAATACGACAATGGGCTTAATCTATTTATTGTCAAAAATATTAACCCGATAATAGAGCCAGTCGAATTTGAGCCAATAATTCTTAATAAAATACTTGGTAAAATCGAAAGAGAAAAATTAGCAATTACTTGGATGTTAGATTATTTAAAAATCCCCGTGATAATTAATCAAGAAAAATTGAACCAATTTGAAAAAGTCGACGATCTATTCTTTTTGACTGAACCAAAAAAATTTGACCGAGCAAAAAATATCACTGCTCCCAAAATCGAAATTTCAGAAAATATTATTAAACTTTCAAATTTAGAACCAAATGTACCTTATTGGATAAAAATTAGTTATCATCCGGCTTGGAAAACAAAAAACGGTAAAATATTTCAAACTCTACCCGGTTTAATGTTAACTGTACCAAGTGCTAATGAAATGGAACTAAAGTACCAGCCGCTCGGTTTTTAAATAGAAAAATTATTCGAACCGACGATCTCTTTTAGCTCTTGAAATAAATTAGTATTTGGCTCAACTTTTGTTTTCAATCTTTTTTCAAAATAATTACCGTTAATTGGAATTTTTAAAATTACTTGACAAGCTCCCGGATTTGATTCAAGAATATCTTTAATTTTTTCTAAAAGTGATTTTTTGCTGTTGCGTGGAATAGTAACAATTATTTGATTAGTTTGATTGGCTTGATGTTTTTTAATAATTTCAGCGCCGATTTTTTGTTGATTTATTTCTTCAACCTCGTCAACTAGAATTTTTATATCACCATCTTTTAAATTTACTTTACCTTTGACCCCTACCAAACTATCGGGCACAAGAAGACTTTGATAATTTTCTAGAATTCTAGGAAAAATAACTAGCTCAACCGAACTTACTAAGTCTTCAAGGCGACAAAACATCATATTAGCGTTATTTTTAGTAATAATTTTTTTGCATTCGGTCAAAATGCCGGCTAAGTAAACTTCTTTTCCAACCAATCTATCGTTTAAACTCGCCGTGTTAAGTGGTAAATTTTTCAAATAACTCATATGTTCTTGCAATGGATGTTCAGTCAAGTAAATACCTAAAAATTCTTTTTCCCAAGCGAGAATTTTTCTTTTGTTAGCTGGTTCAACGGTTTTTAATTCAAAAGGTGAATCTTCAACTTTAGTATTGGTTGATCCAAAAAGATCCGGTTGTTTGGACGCCTTCGATTTGGCTTTAACATAATTTAGAATTTCTTCCATCGACTCAAAAATTTGATTTCTTTCGGCAAAACTATCGAATGCGCCTGAAAAAGTTAACGCTTCCAAAGATTTTTTATTTAATACATTAGTCGGCAATCTTTTTATAAAATCTTTCAGATCTTTATAGGCGCCATTTTCAATTCTCTCTTGAGTAATTATTTCAGCCACTTTAACACCGACATTTTTGATCGCCATTAATCCATAGCGAATCGTCTCTTTTTTACCAGTTTTAACCACCGCAAATTCAGGAAAACTTTCATTGACATTCGGTGGTAAGACTTTAATATTTTGTTTTTCGGCTTCATTAACCGCAACCGCAATTTTATCTAAATCATTTTGCTCACTGGTCAGTAACGCCGCCAAAAATGCGGCAGGGTAATTAGCTTTAAGATAAGCGGTTTGGTAGGCAATCATGGCGTAACAAGCGGCGTGAGCTCGGTTAAAACCGTAACGGGCAAAAGGTTCGGCAAAATCAAAAAGTTTTTCAGCTAAAGTTTTATCAATTTGACTAAATTCGATGGCACCTTTGACAAATTTTTTCCGCTGTTCTTGAAGAAGTTTTTTAATTTTTTTACCAATCGCTTTGCGTAAAACATCCGCTTCGCCATAAGAAAAACCAGCAATATCTCGAGCGATTTGAAGAATTTGTTCTTGATAGACAGCAATTCCGTAAGTATTTTCAAGGATCGGTTTTAATTTGGGGTGAAGGTATTGTGTTTCTTTTCCGCTAATTTTTCCACTTATATAATCGGGAATAAATTCCATCGGTCCGGGACGATAAAGAGCGACCATCGCCATAATATCATCAATTTTATTTGGCTGAAGTTCTTTTATATAACGACGCATACCTTCTGATTCAAGCTGAAAAACACCGACCGTATCTCCTTTTCTAAAAAGCTCAAAAGTTTTTTTGTCATCCAATGGCAAATTATCAACATCGATTTTTTTGCCATAAACTTTATTGATTATACGAGTAGCATTTTTCATAATCGTCAAGTTTTTTAATCCAAGCACATCCAATTTTAATAAACCAATCGTTTCAACATCGTACATTGAAAATTGAGTCGAGGCGATCTCGCTACTACCAGTCGATCTTTGCAGGGGTAAATAATTGACTAATGGTTCTTTAGACACCACTACACCAGCTGCATGGGTTGAAGCGTGACGAGCAACATTTTCCAATTTTAATGCCATATCAATAACTTTTTTGACATCTGGATTACTATTGTATAAACCGAGCAAATCAGACGAACTTTTTAGAGCTAATTCAAGCGCCATTCCCATCGGAATCGATTTAGCAATCTGATCCCCGATAGCGTATGGATAATCAAGCGCTCGAGTAACATCTCTGACTACCATTCGAGATTTCATAATTCCAAAAGTGATTATTTGAGCAACATGATCAAGACCATATTTATCAACCATATATTTAATTACTTCATGGCGCCGATCATCGGCATAATCGACATCAATATCAGGCATTGAAATTCTTTCAGGATTTAAAAACCTTTCAAAAATAAGTTGAAAATCAAGCGGATTCAAGCTGGTAATATTTAAACAATAAGAAACAATTGAACCAGCCGCTGAGCCTCTTCCTGGTCCAACCATAATTCCCTGATTTTTTGCCCAGTTTATCATATCTGAAACAATCAGAAAATAATCGGCATAACCAGTTTTTTTAATCACTTCAAGTTCGTATTCAACTTGTTTTTTAGCTTTTGTATCACTATTTTTGTATCTTTTTTTAAAACCTTGATCAACCAAATTTTTCATATACTCGAATGAATCAGTTTTATTATCCGGCAGTGGAAAAGCTGGCAAAACATATTCACCAAACTTGAATTTAAAATCAATTTTTTCAGCAATTTTGCCACTATTGTCAATCGCCTTTATATCATTTGGCATTAATTTTCTAATTTCTTCATCGCTATGCAGGTGAAGATGAAAATCTTTTAGAGACATACCGCTATCTTCTTTGCCAGTTGAGGCGGTGTTGATTTTCAACAAAATTTCGTGAGCATCTTGATCGTTTTTGAGGCAATAGTGGGAGTCGGTCGTAATTACTAATGGAATTTTAGTAGCTTGTGAAACTTTTCTCAACGTTTGGTTCATTTTTTTAATTTCATCAATCTGTTCGTGAGGTTGTATTTCGATATAAAAATTATCTTGACCAAATATCTCTTGCCACTCGAGAGCAGTTTCTGAGATTTTTTCTAATTTGTCTTTTTTTGACATTTGAGACAAAATTCCAGCTGGACAACCCGAGAGGGCAATAATCCCTTCAGCATATTTCCGAATTGTTTTTTTATCAACTCTTGGTTTGTAATAAAATCCTTCTAAGTGAGCAATTGAGACTATTTTAGTTAAATTTTTGTAACCCAGTTCATTTTTTGCCAAGAGGGTCATATGATTATATTTATTGTCGATGCCAGACTCTTTTTTCAAATGCGATCTTGGCGCAACATAGATTTCACAACCGATAATCGGTTTAATATTATTTTCTTGACAGGTTTTATAGAACTCGATAGCGCCATACATAACGCCGTGATCGGTTAACGCCAAAGCTGGCATTTTAATTTCTTTCGCACGATTCACCAAATCAGGGATCTTGGCAAGACCATCTAGGAGAGAATAGTGTGAGTGAGTGTGGAGGGATACGTACATAATTATTCAATTTCTAATTTCTAATTTCTAAACAAATAACCAAATTCAAATTTAACAATAACTGTATTGTCATCCTCGAGCTGGACGAAGTCCAACATCGGGGATCCAGAATAAATACAATTTAACTCTTATGCTACTATAATAACATATTATTTTATTAATTATTTTACAATGCAAATAGTTGATAAAATAGAATTAAGATTTTGCATTTTGCATTGTCATTTTGCATTTTGCATTTTGATTTTTGCATTTTGCTCCACAGGATCAATATGGCTCATACAAAAGCAAAGGGAAGTACAAAATTAGGCAGAGAGTCGCAATCGAAACGCTTAGGCGTTAAGCTTTTTGGTGGAGAAAAAGTCAAATGTGGCAATATTTTGATTCGTCAAAGAGGCAGCAAATGGTACGCTGGAGTCGGTGTAATAAAAACCGGTGATGATACTTTACAGGCGATAAAAGATGGTTTTGTAAAATTTTATCAAAAAAGAGTTAAGAATTTTAACAATAAGGTAACGCAAAAAACATTCATTAGTGTTGTTGAGGCAGACAAGTAAATTTACAAATCTTCTGTCAGCGTTGTCATCCTCGAGCCGAATGAAATTCGACATCGGGGATCCAGTCTGGATTCCGGGTCCCTCCAATTCTGCGGGCAGGCAAGCCCGGAATGACATAGAAAAAATTTGAAATTTTACTGTTCTGCCCTTGCAAACGATCGGAATTGCAGGGAGCTCATTGGAAAAGGAGTTGATT
>Ga0076299_110_pt1 | contig 13655 bp, 15 predicted proteins | sample RifGroA2_FD_67793 | JGI IMG/M metagenome (GOLD analysis project Ga0076299, IMG submission 67793) | Berkelbacteria bacterium GW2011_GWA2_35_9 | reverse complement strand
ACGATCATAATTAGTTAGTCTTGTTTGAATCATTATCACCACCTTTCTGGAGCAGTTTATCATATACTCCAAGGTGGTGCACTAGGTTGTGAATTCAGCCAATGGGGATTTTTCTTGACAAAATGAATTGTTTCTGGTATGGTTGGAACAATCTGTTTTGGAGGTGGGTACATTGAAAATCGGAAACAAATATATTTTATTAGTATTTTTTTCTATTTTTATTTCTTCAACTATTTTTGCCCAGAATTGGGATAATTATGAGGGAAGACTCCATCCGGATGGAAAATTCCATAAAGATGGGCGACTCCATACAAAAAGTCCAAAATCCAAACACAAAGCCCACAAGACAAAAGTAGGCTATAAATACAGAACGAAAATCATTAAACAACAATTAACACAACTTGATGAAATCAATGATCTAGTTAAAGATGAAATAAATAAACAAATTACCAATGGTCAATTAATAAGAGTTGATAATAACCCAAAAAATAAGAATTATAAATCACTCATTCAAATTATTACCGGAATTATTCTATCACTATTGAGTGTTTCTTTGCTCATATATTATATAAAAATTAGGTCAACCACCAATAACAAAACAAAAATCCTAGTAATATGTATTGGATTTATTTTAATGGTAGTAAGTTGTTCTATGCTTATCCCATTAATTGTCCATTAATACCAGTTTCCCCCTTCACGGGGGGATTTTTTATGAATAATCACTTTAGTACAATATAGAAGAATTGGCGTTTGCCGATGGTCAGTAATTTTTCTTTTGTAGCAATAACTAATTCTTGGTCAAATTTAATCGTTTCTTTGTCCAGCTTTACACCGTTTTGATCAAGCAATCTCTTAAGCTCACTGTTGGAATTTTCGGGAAGAACTATTTTTAATAACTCTTGAGCTTTAATATTTTTTTGCTCAACTTCAACAATTTTTATCTCGCTGGGCGTCTCTTTTTTTTGAAAAACAGAGACAAAATATTGCTCAGCGTTTTCTGCTTCTTTTTCGTCATAAATTGTTTTTACGATTTCTTTGGCTAAAATTTGCTTAATATCTCTTGGATTTTTGGTTTTTAAATCTCGTTTAAATTTTTCAATTTCACTCACCGGATAACGGGTACAATGGATAAAATATTCAATTATTTCGACATCATTAATTTTCATTACTTTTCCAAACATATCCATCGGACTATCGTCTAAATTAATCGTATTCCCCCAACTCGAACTCATTTTACGCCCATCGGTACCCATAATTAGATTAGTCATCAAAACATCTTGTGGTTTTTGACCAAAATAATTTTGCATTGTTCGCCCTGCTAAAAGATTGAATCTCTGGTCAGTGCCCCCAATCTCAACATCCGCTTTAACAGCCACACTATCATAGCCTTGCATTATCGGGTATAAAACCTCTCGCAATGAAACTCTTTTTCCAGCTGTTAATCTCTTTTTAATATTATCTCGGGCAATAAAATCAGCTACCGAAAACTGATCGGCTTGAACTGAAATATCATTGAAATCGAGACTAGCTAGCCAACGAGAGTTAAACTTTACTTCTAAATTTTTTGCGGATAATATTTTTCGAGCTTGACGAAGATAAGTTTTAAAATTATTTTTGACTGCGCTTTTAGAAAGCATCGGTCGTTCGCTCTCTTTGTCGGATGTATCACCCACTAAACCAGTAAAATCGCCAATTATAAAAACAATTTTGTGCCCTAACTCTTGAAAATCACGCAACTTTAAAAGCGGAATAGCTCTGCCTAAATGAATATTCGGACTGGTTGGATCAATGCCAAATTTAATCCGTAATTGTTTTCCAGATAATAACTTTTTTTCGAGGCTTTTTTTCTCGATTACTTCATCCACTCCTCGAGTTAAGAGTTCATCAATCTTTTTTTTATCAATATCAATCACCATATTTATAGTATAAGTTTAAAACTCTATTAATTCAATTGGCTGGGGAGGAAGGGATCGAACCTTCAATCTTCTGCTCCAGAGGCAGACGTCTTGCCATTCGACTACTCCCCAATTATAATTTAAATAATTTTTTGACTATTTCGACATTTTTCTTATCCGGACCGGTGTTGTTAAAACCAGGCACTTCAAGAATAAATGGAATATCTTTAAGCACATTTTGGTTGATAAAGTTTTTAATGTTTTCCAACCCGATTTTTCCTTGACCAATATTTTCGTGACGATCGACATTAGAATTAAACTCGGTTTTTGAATCATTGAGATGGATTACCTTTAAATATTTTAATCCGATAGTTTTATCAAAATCATTTAATAATTTTTCTGGATTATTTATTTCATAGCCGGAAGCAAAACTATGTGCCGTGTCTAAACATACTCCAATGCGTGATTTAGCTTTAATTTTCGAAATTAAATATTTTATTTCTTCAAATTTAGAGCCGATACAATTACCTTGCCCAGCGTTAGTTTCAATGGTTAAGGTTGAATTTTTTGGAGTATTTGAAAGTATCAAATTTATGTTATCAGCAATTTCGTCCTTTACTTGATCAAATGTTCTCTCTCTGGAACTGCCAATATGAAAAATTACACCCTGAGCTTTCATCCAAGCACAAACATTAAGCGCATTAATTAACGACTTTTTTGATTTTTCAATTAATTCTTGATTACTGGATGCTAAATTGAGTAAATAAATAGCATGATAAAAAATCTGTTTTACTTGAGTATTATTTCTAATATTTTCAGCCAATTCTTGAGCGCTTTCTGCATCAAATTTTGAATCATTAAAATTTCTGGGCGCAGAAACAAAAACTTGAATCACATTGATTCCAAAATCATTGATTTTTTCAATTATTTTTTTCACCCCCCCAGCCGTAGACAAATGAACACCAATTAACATAGTTTTATTATAGAATAACATGTCAAATTACCAAAACCCCTAAATCCAAACCTGACCGCTCCGCAACCTTCCTACCATTTTCAATTTGCAGTTTCGACTACATTGTAGTTCTAGATGACACTTTTTACACAATGTTCTCAGGTCAACCCCAGAGGTTGACCTGAGAACATTGTGTATTTGTAAGTATTAGGTTTATAATAGATACGATTTACAATCGTCTTGAAATGGATGGTGATGAACATGTCAAGGGTCCCGTTAGATTTTGGGAAACCAAGAGTAAATTGCCTTGCTTATGTACTTTTACATGGTGGTGGCGAAAATGCAGTTGCCTATTTAGTTACTCGAGAACGATTTAACGATTTTCTTGAAAATGATATGTTTATTGACGGACCATATGTTGAGTTTTTTGGTGATATCTGGGGAGATCCTTTTAATCCTTTCAAACAAGCTTATGGAACACTTAATATTGATGCTATTGTTTATTGCGAACTTAATACATTTTACGAACAGAGATTTTTTGCTTCATTAAACTAAAACCCCGCCTAGCGGGGTTTTTAAATCCGTTATGAGTCATCATTTTACATCTGGTGTTGGGGGTGGTGAAGGTGGAAGATTTGAGTCAGGGTTTTCAACCGCAGGTACTACTATCGGAGTATCGGTTATTTTATCTACATCGTTAACATCTGCTGACTGCTGATTGGCTATAAAAGCGTATACTCCAGCTATAATCAATACCACTACCAATACTATTAAGACAATATTTTTTTTCATTTTCCTCTTTCCTCCTTATTATTATTTTAACCTATAATTTTATTATACCAAATCTATTTAAATTTGAAACTATCAACTATCACCTTGAATTCTTTTATTCTTTCTGCGTCTTGTTCACTTTTTTGATACGAATAGATAAGAAGTGCTTTTTTACCACCTTCATTTAGATTAATTATTGCTAAATTATTGACACTCCCTGCTCCAAAATCGTCATCCAGTGCAAGAGGTTCCCAATATTCAAGTTTTAAAATATTACCCAACACCAAAATATCTTCCTCGCTTTTCTTTTCATATCCCGGAAAGTTATTAATCTCTTCGTTGTATTTAACAGTTAAATTAGTCGCCGTTGTTTTTGAACTAATCAATAAATAATTAGGCTGTGAAGATGTCTCCGCCCAATCGTTTGGATAAGACAATGAAAAATTTTCCCCTTGATATGTTGTAAAAGATGAGCTTTTTTCTGGATCGATCGTAACAGTGGTGGTTGAAGAGGTTGCTTTGGTTGTGGTCGAAATATTATTTTTTGTCGTTATGATTGGGCTTGTAGTTGTAATTTTAGTCGAACTAGTAATTTTCTGCGCTTTAGGATTATTTTTTTGCCAGTCTGAAATTCTAATCACTGCCAAGATGCTAAAAACAACTATAACCAAAAAAATTATTAAACGAATTTTAAAATTAGTAATTTGCATATTTAATTTATAATTATACTCTCTTTGCTAAAATAATAAAATGCGTTTATAATTAAGGTATTATTTATCGGGTTTGTCAACTAGATTCGATGTTTATTAAATTTTATGTAATTATATGACAAAAATCTCTATTACAAAAAAAATAAAAGTTGTTTTACAAAAAACATTGGTAGTTGTTTTGTGGTTGATTGCAATAATTTTTTTTATATTGGGAATTTTTAATCTTGTTTATGCAAATAAAGTTTTGCCAAATATCTATTTTGGCAGCAAATCTTTAGGTGGGCTAGATAAAGAGCATTTGGGTTATGAAATTGAAACGCAAATCAAGCTTTTATCGCTTGAAGAAATTACTATCTCGATCGCTGAAAAAAATATTAGTTTAAAACCATTTGATATTGATTTTACTCTCAACAAAAAAAACTTTGTGGATGAAATATATCGCTATGGAAAAAGGGATAATATTTTTGAAACTCTTCGGGATCAATTACAACTTATCGCTAAATCTCAAAGATTTCCTAAAAGATCTTATTACAATCAAGAGAAACTAAATCAATTTATAGAGAATAACTTTTCTGAATTTCAAATTGAATCGCAAAATGCGACTTTTTCCTACCAAAAGGGAAAATTAGAAAAAGTGGCAGAAATAACTGGTAGAACGATTGATAAAAATTTGTTAATTGAAAAAATTGAAAAGCAGTTAATTAGCCGAAAAAGAACTCCAATAAAAATAGATGTCCAAGTTCAAGAACCAAAAGTCTATTTAGATGGCTTGATTGAGGCTGAAAAAGAGGTTGAAAATTATATTTCTGCTAATCTTGAGATAAAATCAAGCCAAGAAAATGTGGTGATTCCTAAAGAGCAAATTTTTAATTGGTTACATTTTTATGCCAGTCGCACTCAAGTAATTAACGGTCAAGGTTATGTTTTGAGCGTTGGTTTGTCAACTGAAAATATTATTTCTGATTTAACGGCAGTGGCTAAGAAAATCAACCAAGAACCAATCAATGCCAAACTGGCAATCTCAAACGGAAAAGCAACAATTTTCCAACCGGCACAAGACGGTCTTGTTCTTGATAAAGAAAAAACCACCGAATCAATTGTTTCAGCTTTATCAAAATCATCAGATCGTAAAGTCGAAATGACTATTCGTGTTGAAAAAGCTGAAATCAGAGATGATAATATTGATAATTTAGGAATTAAAGAATTGATTGGTACAGCCGAAACTAGTTATAAAAATTCACCCAATAATCGAGTTAGTAATTTGACTACTGGAACAAAATATTTAAATGGCGCTTTAATTAAACCAGGAGAGAGTTTTTCAACTATTAAAGCTTTGGGATCAATTAGTATCGAAAATGGTTATCTGCCTGAATTGGTAATTAAAGACAACCGAACGATACCAGAAATCGGAGGTGGTCTTTGCCAAGTTTCTACGACACTTTTTCGAGCGGTTCTTAACGCTGGTTTGCCAGTCACCGAAAGAGCTAACCATAGTTTTAGAGTTTCATATTATGAACCTCCGGTTGGATTAGACGCCACGATTTATTCACCCAAGCCAGATTTAGTATTTAAAAATGATACTACGAGTTGGATCTTGATTCAGGGTTCTACCGACCCAGAAAAAAAGACGATTAAATTTGAATTGTTTGGTACAAAAGATGGTCGGAAAAGTCAAGTTGACGGACCGTATGTTTCAAATTACATTAATCCGCCCGATCCGATCAATGAAGATGATCCTAATTTGAACGAAGGCACGACCAAACAAGTTGAAAAACCACATCAAGGCGCTAGTGCTGTTGCTTATTACAAAGTCTTTAATCAAGACGGGTCGATACGAACCGAACAAACCTTCAAATCGAAATACAAAGCCCTCCCGGCGGTTTACAAAGTCGGCAAACGACCGGTCTCCACACCGACACAATAGAAATCGAGATATTCTTTGTCATTCTCAAGTCGGAAACCCGAAGAGTGCTCAGACATTGGGAATCCGGGTTGGATCCCCGATCTCCCCCCATTCGGCGGGGCAGGCGAATTTTATTCGAGTCGAGGATGACATCTCTGCTAATTAGTTAAGCTTTTTTGAGTGCTGATTTAATCAGTCCGTCAAAAAGCGGTGCAGGGCGGAAAGGGCGGGATTTGAATTCCGGATGAGCTTGTGTAGCAACAAAATATGGATGAACGGTTTGCGACAATTCAATAAACTCAACTAATTTTTTATTTGGCGACAAACCACTTAAAATTAGACCTTTTTCTTTTAAAATCTTATGATATTTTGGATTAACTTCGTAACGATGACGGTGCCGTTCGTAAACAATTTGGTTTTGATAAATCTCTGCTACAATTGAACCTTTTTTTATCAACGCTTTGTAACTGCCTAAACGCATCGAACCACCTTTCTTTTCAACCTTGATCTGTTCCGGCAAAATATCAATTACTGGGTGTGGCGTTTGGGAATTAAATTCAGTTGAACTAGCTTTTTTAAGATCACAAACATTTCTAGCAAATTCAATAACTGCGCACTGTAAACCTAAACACAAACCTAAAAATGGAGTCTTGTTTTCTCGGGCAAATTTAATCGCCTTTAATTTTCCTTCAATTCCTCTAATCCCAAACCCACCCGGCACAACAATTCCGGATAATTTCCCAAGTTTCACAAAATCAATCTTTTCACTATCGATCGGAATTACTTTTACATCGACTAAATTTGAAATGCCAGTGTGTTTGAGAGATTCAACTACTGAAATATATGCATCAGGATTGTCAGTGTATTTTCCAACTAAACCAATCCTTATCTCCTTTTTTGTATTTTCAATTTGGTTTTTTATATTTTCCCATTGAGCTAAATTTGGTTGTCTATTTTTTAAATTTAACTTTTCCAAAACCTTTATTGCTAAATTATTTTTTTCTAAATTTAGAGGTATTTGATAGAGTGAACCGGCATTAGGTGCTGGGATTATTGCTGATTCTTCGACATCGCAAAAAAGCGCAATTTTATCTTTCATTGATTTAGAAAAACCATTTTTACTTCTCACGACTAATATATCCGGCTGAATACCTCGAGAACGAAGCATTGAAACCGATTGCTGTGTAGGTTTTGTCTTTGGTTCTTCTGAAGGATAAATATAATCGATTTTAGTTGTGTGAACAAAACAAATGTTTTCCCTTCCAACGCTCCGTTTAAATTGCCTAATTGCCTCAATAAACGGTTCTGATTCAATGTCTCCGACTGTCCCACCAATTTCAACAATTACTACATCTTTTTTTCGAGCAACTTTTTTTATTCGACTAATAATTTCGTTAGTAATATGAGGAATAATTTGAATTGTCGCTCCAAGATACTCACCAGTTCGTTCTTTGTCTAAAACGGCTGAGTAAATTTGTCCGGTGGTTGAGTTTGAATTTTTAGTTAAATTTTCATCAGTAAATCGTTCATAATGTCCTAAATCAAGATCTGTTTCAGCGCCATCATCGGTTACAAATACTTCCCCGTGTTGAAATGGGTTCATAGTTCCAGCATCAATATTTAAATATGGGTCCAATTTTAAAAGCCCAATTTTAAAACCTCTTGCTTTCAACAACACGCCTAATGACGCAACTGTTATGCCTTTTCCAATACCAGAAACCACCCCCCCTGTTACAAAAATATATTTTGTCATTTTCTTAAAATAGAACTTAACTTTTATGGGCTTTCTCCCTCTTTTTCACGCTAAAAGATTGACACCGTTAAGTCAAATTGTGGATAAAGTTGACTATTCCATTTCTCAAGAGGTCGTAACCGATTTTTGAATAATTTCAAAAGCCTCATCTATATTTTGGACTAATTTGAAAATATTTAAATCAATTTCCTCAACCGCATTGTGTCGTTTATAAACCATATTATAAATCCAATCTAGCAAACTACTCCAATAGTCTGCACCGATTAAAATAATTGGCACTCGTTTAATCTTTTTAGTTTGAATAAGTGTAACGATTTCAAAAAATTCATCTAAAGTGCCAAATCCCCCCGGGAAAAAAACATATGCTTGAGCGGCAAAAGACAGCATCACTTTTCTAGTAAAAAAATGATCAAAAGCAATCGACTCTTGGACATATGGATTAATTCTTTGTTGGTTTTTTAATTCAATATTGAGCCCAACCGACTCTCCATTACCTTCAATAGCACCTCGATTAGCAGCTTCCATAATTCCTGTGCCTCCTCCGGTAATTATTGTCATATTTGTTTTTGCTAACCTCCGAGCCAATTCCTGAGCCTCATGATAGTGGTGGTTTTTTTCATCAAAACGAGCCGAACCAAAAAAAGAAACAGTTTTGTCATACTTTGATAAAAATGTAAAACCATCGACAAATTCTGACATTATTTTAAAAATCCGCCAAGACGGATTGGTTTCAAAATCAAAACTCAAAAATTCACTTTTGTAGTCAAGTATTTGGTGATCTTTCATTCCCCTGCCTTTATTATTTAATTATCTACCTACTGATTGATTGAATTTATTTGTGCTTATCTGTGAATAAAATCTGTGGATGTGGTTTCAACTATCTTTATGTAATATTTTATCATACAAATCTAACATTTGCTCGGCTGATTTATACCAACGGAATAATTTTTGCCTTTGGTACTGTTTTTCAACAATTTTTTTCTGCAATTTTTTGTCATCCAAAACTTGTTTGATTGAATCTGCAAAAACCTCAACATTCTCGCAATCAATTTCAAGCGCTGAATTATCCGATATTTCTTTTGACGCAGAACCAGCGTGAATAATAACCGGGGTTCTTGAAGCCATGGCATCAAGTAATGGAATGTTGAAACCTTCTTCAATTGATGGTGACAAAAATAGTTCTGCTTCACTATGGAGGATGGGTAAATCTTCATACGGTACAATACCGATTCGCTTAACTCGATTTTTTATACCTAAAGTTTCTAACTGTTGGTCAAGTAAATAATAATCGGTATAAATTTTTCGTTGTGGTGAAAATACTCCCCCAGCTAAAATTAAGTTGTGCTTAATTTTGTCTTTATTTTTAGCAAAAGCCACAATCATATTGCCAACTTTTTTACGAGCGTCAAAACCTCCAATATAAAAAATGTATGGCTTTTCAATTTGATATTTTTTTAAAATCTTATTTTTCTGATTTACAGAATTTTCTTTCTTAAATTCATTATTCAAACCATTGTAGATGACTTTTATTTTTTCGCTTGGCAGATTGAAATGCTTTTTGATTTCTGATTTAGACCAATCAGAAACAGTTACGATTTTTTGAGCTTTTCGGCTGGTTATTTTAATAAAAAAACGCAATATTTTGGCGGGTAAACTATATTGATATTCAACCAAGCTCCAAGGTATTACATCGTGGATCGATTCGATTTGTTTAATATTTGTAAAAATCGATATTGATGGGTAAAAACTGTGGATCAATTGGCAACGATTTTTTCTGGCTATTTTTGGAATTATAATTTGCTCAAAATAAAATTTACCTAAAAATTTACCCAAAAATTTAGGATATGGCTGGATAATTAAATGGATCATATCAGATTCAAATTTTTCAATAATTTTTTTGTCAATTTTATAAGGACAAGCAATAACAAATTCAAAATTTTTATCTTTAATCTGACTAAATTCTTTCAACAAATTGATAGTATAATCGCCAAAACCGGTGTAAGGACGGGATAAGAAATAACCATTGATAAGTATCGTACTCATATAATCAAGAGTTAAGAATTAAGATCTCATAATCTAATTTAGAATTAATAATTATTTTAGATTCTAAATTTTGAATTGTGATTATTAAATCTGAGATCTTCATTTTGAATTTAATTTATTTATCGCTTTTTCAATCCGTTCAAGGCTCTTGTCTTTGCCTAAAACCCAAATCAATTCTTCTGGTGGAGGAGATTTTTCCAAACCGGACAAAGCAACTCTTGTACTCCAATACACATCACCGTTTGAAAGCGAATTATTTTCAATTATTTTTTTAAAAACCCGACCAATTTCCGCAACCTCCGGGGTTGCGGTTTTTTGGAGGTTGGTGTGAACTAGATTGAGTGCTTTTAAAGTTGTTGTTTTGTCTGATTTTTTGAATATTAATTTTTCAGCTGGATAAACGACTGGATTTTCTAACCAACCAAGCTCTTGGTTAATCTCTTCAAGATAACGAAGACGAGGTTTAATGATTGAAATAAATCGGGTAAAAATATCACTTTCTACATTGCCCTGATATTTTTTCAACTTTTCAAAAAGCTCTGTGTCCGGTATTTGTTGAAGATAAAAATGGTTAATACTCTTGAGCTTTTCAATATCAAAAACTGCTCCACCCTTTTGCACCCGTAAGATATCAAAAATATCAAACATCTCTTTTAATGAGTAAATATCAACATTATGTTTCGAGTTTCGGGTTTCGGATTTCGGATTTTTCTCTTTTGGGTGAAATCCTAAAAGAAATAGATAATTTACCATCGCCTCTGGCAAATAACCATTTTCTTTGAAATCTTTTGAGATAGAAACTGGGTCTTTTCGCTTACTCATTTTGCTTCGATCTGAATTTAAAATTAACGGTAAATGGGCATAAATTGGTAATTTCCAACCTAACGCTTTGATAATTAAGATCTGTTTTGGAGTATTTGATAGATGCTCTTCACCTCGAATTATATGAGTAATTTCAGCATCGTTGTCATCTACAACACCTGTCAAATAAAATATTGGCGATTTGTCGGACCGCAAAATTACAAAATCTTTTAAATCATCCGTTTTAAATTCAACTTTACCACGCACTAAATCGTTAAATTTAATCGTATCGTTTTTTGGCACCTTAAACCAAACTGCGCCATCTTTTTGATAAGCTGAATTTTGCTTAATTAATTGATCCACAATCGACAGATAACGATCAGTTTTTTGACTTTGATAAATTATTTCTCCATCCCAATCAAGACGGAGCCATTTCAAGCCATTTTTAATATCCTCTTCATATTCAGCTTGGTTGCGTTCTTGGTCGGTGTCCTCCATTCGTAACAAAAATTGACCACTATTTTGTTTAGCAAAAATATAATTAATTAACGCTGTTCGAGCGGTACCGATGTGGAACTTGCCAGTCGGAGAAGGAGCGATACGAGTTATTGTCATAATTTATAATTTATAATTTCTAATTTTTATTAAGTTTCTAATGATTTAATGTTTGAAAATTGATTAATTGATAATTTAATGTAAATTGTAAATTAATAAGTATTGAAAATTAATTATTATCTTCAACTGCATTTTCTATATGTTCAATCCTAAGCTTATTTCCCCAAATATCAACCACAACCGAAACGGCATCTATTCTAACATCCGCTTCAAATAAATCGTTTTTATGTAAATAGGCTTTAATACATTGTAGCAGTTTTTTTTGTTTTCGAGTATCTATCATCTCTAAGGGATTGCCAAATTCGAGCTCTGTCTTGGTTTTAACTTCAACAAAAACGATTGTTTTTTTGTCTCGCATTATCAAATCAATTTCACCGATATAATTATAATAATTTTGCGTAATTAATTGATAACCCTTTTTTTGAAGATACCCCAAAGCATGTTTTTCGCCCTGTCCGCCCAGTTTTTTACGAAACATTGTCATCGAATAATTTGACTAATTAAGGTTAATTTAGGAAATTGGTTATTCAAACTATAATAGGTTTTGCCCCGTGCTAATTGGATATTTAAAAAACCGGTCTTAACCAATCTTTTTAAGGATGGTTGAATGGCGCCATTTTTATGTCTAATTTCTTGAGCAATTTGAGACTGATAGAATTGGCTATAGGGTTGATTGAGAAACAATTTTACCAGTCGCCAATAAATATTATCTGGAAATATATCCTGACTCTGATATTTTGAGTTCATAACTCTATCGTTGCATAATTTTTATGCAACGTCAAATTTATTCTTATTGGTGAGCTTTTTGCGCTTCTTCAAACTTCTTTTCGAGTTCTTTTTCTTCTAATTTCTTTTCTTTCTTTTTGGCTTTGGCTTCTAATTCTTGTTTGTGTCTGATATTATCTAATTCTTCTTCAGCTGAATTATCTTCCCATACTTTTTTATCAATTTTTTCACCTTTTAACTTAATTAATGAGCTTTTGATATTACGCAAATAGTAAAGCTTGGCACGACGAACTTTAGCTTTTTTAAGTCGTTCAATTTTAATAATGGTTGGCAAGTGTAATGGAAATGATTTTTCAACGCCAACACCGGCTAACGATTTTTTGCGTAGCGTAAATGTAGCGCTAATGCCTTTGCCATGTTTTCGAGAAATTACCACACCTTCAAACGCTTGGATTCTTTCTTTTTCGCCTTCTTTGATTTTCTGGTAAACTTTAACTGTTTCCCCTGGTTGAGGATCGGCTTGGTGTTTTGAAAGATATCTTTTTGATATTTCTAATACTTGTTGGTTCATCTTAAATAATTAAGAATTAATAGTTAATAATTAATAATTAAATCCAAAATTTAAAATTTAATTCATTCTTAATTCTAAATTTGATTCTTAATTCTGAGATCTTAATTATTAATTTACTTGTAAAAAGAGTGTCCCTCCCTCGCCGAGTAATTAGCTCTTTGAGGGAGGGGATGTCACGATTGTTGAGCGAAGACCGCCCGATCGATCCTCCTCACTGCAAGGCAGTGATCACATCCCGGATACTTTACAATAAACGGGCTGTTCGCAGGTTTCTGCGTCACTGTCTTTGAGAAGGTGTTGACAAGTTGGCTGACTTCCTTACGAACGCCAACCATTTCAGAGGTCATAGGTTCCAACTCCGCTTTCAGCACCTCCATTCTTCTCCCCTCTGCAAATGTAGCATAGGGAACGATATCGGCGTAAAGCTGGAATCGTCCAGATCCATTAAGGGGTTTGGTTGTAATCACAACCCCCTCTTTGGTAGGAGTAACTGACTCTGACCCTGGAAATCCAGTCCTCAAGAGGACTGCTTGATGTTTCTCAACATCCATTCAGTTCACCTCCCTTCGAACCCCGGGCGGGGTTGATGGGGGCGAAAGGGTTCTGCTTCGTTTCATCCTTTAATCCCTTTCGATTGATCTACCGGATCTCGAGGTCGAGATTCCCCATCCGAGTTGGATGAAGTCCCGCAACAGCGGAAGAACCGGCTTTGAACTACGGAGTTTTGGCGCCCCGCTTTGAACTAGATTGCCGAGTTCTACTCGGCATAGGCATCATGTGGACAATCCCGACAAACCTTTTTCCCTCCGTTTCGTTGCGTTCTTACGCAACTCGGCGATTTGGGCTTATGCCCGTAGTTATCGCAACGGACAGAAACCGGTTTTGTCTTGGGTTCCCTCGGTGATACCAAATTTT
>Ga0076299_108_pt1 | contig 13917 bp, 11 predicted proteins | sample RifGroA2_FD_67793 | JGI IMG/M metagenome (GOLD analysis project Ga0076299, IMG submission 67793) | Berkelbacteria bacterium GW2011_GWA2_35_9 | reverse complement strand
AGTAACAATACTTTTACAAGCAATAATGGTCATGCGTCTGGTTATGGGGCATTGGCAATAACATCTGAAGTTGATGGAGCAAATACACAAAATATTACCGTTTCGGGTAATACATTTACCAACTCACAAACCCAGCCAGCGATTACAATTTTTGATGCCACCAATCCTTCTACAGCAAATGTCATCGGAAACACCATCACTTTAAGTGGAAATAAATTTTCGGGGAATACAGCAGGTGCGGTTTCAATTGTTGCCGGAGTTAGTGGCACTGTTTCTGCTACCCAAAACTGGTGGGGGTCGACCAGTGGTCCAAACCACGCTACTACCAATCCAACCGGAACTGGTAATTCAGTTAGTGATAATATAACATTCCGTCCGTGGTGTAATTCGTCTGCTTGCGTCAGTAATGATTCAATAGCACCGACAGCATCACTAACTTATTCAAAAGATGGTGGAACAACTTACACAACTTCCAGCGCAGTTAAGGACGCTGACACATTAAAGATTAAGGCAACATTTAACGAGAATATCGAAGATGTTACTGGGGCAAAAATCGCGATTGATAATAGTATATTACCTGCAACAGCGATGTCAATATCAAATAGCACAGAGTATACATTTGATTTGGATGTTCCGGTGGGTAATGTCGCAACAGCCACCGTAACTTTGTCTAACGTGTTTGATACATCGGGAAATGCGATATCTGCGACACCAGCGAATAATATGTTTGTTGTAGACAACTCGCAACCGAGCAATATATCAACTGGTGGGGTGAAGGTTGACCAAAATTCAGATGGAAATCACGATAGCGTTATTAATACAAAAGAAGCAAGGATTGTTTGGTCAGAAGCAGACGATGGCAGTAACGGTAGTGGAATTGATTATTATCTGCTTAATGTGCAAAAATATTCTGGTTCTTCCTGGATAGATGTAGCTGGTCTGACTGATGTTAAGGTTGGTAATGTTATCGAATATACAATAAACTCCTCGCAAGCTAGCAATATTTTAGAAGACGGAACCTATAAATTTGGGATCAAGTCGGTTGACAAGGCGGGAAACTTAAGTAGTTATCGTTACTCCAATACTGGGGGTAATAGTGAAACAATAATTGATACAACTGCTCCAACTCTAGTTAATGCCGGCGAAGATAAGGAGACCAACAGTGAATTCGAAAGAACAGCGACTTTTGATACCTCAGTTTCTGGGACAAAGAGTATTGTTTGGGAAGAAACACCTGGTTCTGGAAACATTACCTTTGGTTCTCCAATTAGTGACAAAACTATCATCAAAGCTGATACCGATGGTACATACATTATCAAAGTTACGATTACTGACAATACAGATCGTACAGCAAGCGATACTTTTACGCTTATTTGGGACACAACTAAACCAACTCCAACTATCACATCGATAAATAATTTATATAATTCTAGTCCGGTTGAAGTTACGATTAAATTTGATGAAATAGTAGCTGGTTTTACTAAAGAGGATTTGACTGTTTCTAATGGAGTTGCGACTGAATTAACAACTAGTGATGATAAAACTTTTGTTGCTAAAATTACCCCAACTCTAGAAGGGGAGGTTACGGTTACTCTTGAAAGTGATAAAGCTCAAGACCAAGCTGGAAATTTGAATAATGCTTCTGGCTCAATCCTATCTTTTGATTATGACAAAACAGCCCCAACCGGAACATTGTCGATCAATTCCGACAAAGAAGTCACCAATGAAAAGGAAGTAACGTTGACCATTGCCGGAACAGATGCTTTAAGCGGGATAGATAAAATGAAAGTTTCCCAAGAATTGGTTACAGCTAGTACAGTTGATCAAAGTGTAAAAGGTGATTGGATTGATTTTGCAACTGCAAAAACCTTTACTCTAACTACCAATGAAGATGGTGATTACTCAATTTATATGCAACTTAAAGACAAAGCCGGTAATATATCATCGATAATTTCGGACACAATTTTTTATTCGAGCAGCTTTATCAATAATGATGTTTCAAATCCGACAGTTGATACGGTTAATTCGACCGATAGAATAATTGATCAAATTAAGGACAATGGGCTGTATTTGGAAGTTACCGATAAAACCACTGGTGATGCTAATATAGTTATTGGTGAATATGAGGGAACTCCAATCGATAAAAAACCAACCGGAATTTCGGTGATGGGAAAAACATTTGAAATTAAAACTGATAATGATACTGTTTTCCCAATCGCATTAAAATTCTACTATACGAATGCAGATTTGGTTAATGCAGGCATTACTGATGAAACAAAAATTGTCGGAATATATTATTACGATTCTACCACCGATACTTGGGGACTATATGCCGATACGGGTGTTGTGACGAGCAATACAACGATTGATGGAATTGAATATCAAGGTTATGTTTGGGCAAATTTAGATCATTTAACTCCACTAGCCTATGGGGCAGATCAAACAGCACCTGAAAAACCAACCAATTTCCAAGTTAGTATTGTTAGCGAGAGTGAAGTAAAATTATCTTGGAACAAAGTAGATGATGCCGATAAGTATACAATTCGTTACAAGAAAAATGCAATTGGTCAAGAATTTACTTATGTATCAATTGATAAAAGCTATACTTCGACATCAATTATTAATCTTAACGGAGCAACTGAATATATTTTTGAAATTGCCAGTGTTGATAAATACAATAACTACTCTGATTATTCAAGCCAGACAGTCACCACCAATAGTGCAATTGTTGAAGAATTGATCGATATTGGTTTGGTTGAAGTTGTTCAAGCCGAAGAAGAAATAGCTGCTACCACAACCACAACGGCTGATTTACTCGATGACGAAGGTGAAGTCAAGGCAACAACTGATGAGAACAAAGATGAAGAAAAAGAAGAAAGCCGGGCTTTAGTAACCATCATCATATTGTTAATAGCATTGGCGGCTGGAGTTGGCGGTTACTATGGTTATGAGTATTGGATGTTAAACAATCAGAAAAAAACCACTCGAAAAAATAGCAAAAATGGTAAAAAATCCGGTCGCTGGTAAACAAATAATTTAAAATTTAAAATTAATAGATTAATCAAACTGCACTTATTAATAGTATAAATTCCTAGTCATTATTCGTTGCCGATCCTGTGTTATAATGTATTTATGGAACGAGAAAAGCCATATGTTGTTGCGTTTAAAAATTTTGCTGTCTTTTTCGTTATCGTCTATTCAGCCTGGACGGTCGGATATTCAGTCTACAAAAATTATCAGATTAATAAAGAAATAACAATTCTTAAGGAAAATATTGAAAAAATAAAACAGGAAAACAAAAATCTTGAAAATATGAAACTGTTTTATCAAACCCAAACTTTTGCCGATATTGAAGCTCGGCGACGCTTGAATCTAAAACGAGTTGATGAAAAAGTATTTTCAATTCTACCCGACGAGCTAAAGCAAAAAAGTGATTTAATTGCTCAGACTTCACAAACAAGCGAGAAAAAAAACGATAACCAAAACACCAATCAAGACCCAAATCAGTACAAATGGTACCAGTATATTTTCGCAAGTTCTCTTAAATAGCTAATATTAAAAAAATTCAAAGATCAAATTTCAAAAATCAATTAAAATTTCAATATTCAATATTAAATAGTTTTAATTTAGAATTTAAAATTTGAACTTTATTTGAATTTTGATATTTGAAAATTGAATTTTCAAAGTTATTTTAGCGTTGAATCATTGATTTTCTGGAAGAATTTTGCTATTATATCAAAGTATTTGTTAAGCGTGTTAGCGGGGTGGAGCAGTGGTCAGCTCGTCAGGCTCATAACCTGAAGGTCGTAGGTTCGAATCCTACCCCCGCCACCAACCCGTGACAAATAATTACAAATATAAAATTTTAAATTTAAAATTACCCTGATGAAATCGAATAAAAATATTATTTACTTTATCATCGGCTTGATTTTTATCATGCTTTTTTATCAATATTTTTTGCCATTTGATACTAAAATAAAAAGCACAACTCTTAGCGAAGTGGCGACTCAGATTAAAGAAGGAAAAGTTGAAAAAATTCAGGTTGAGGGGAGCAAAATTATCGCCGAACTAAAAGATGGCACTAAGCTTGAAACTTACAAAGAATCTTCCGCTAATTTGTCTGATTACGGAATTGATATTAATAATGTGGCAGTTTCGGTTAACGATCCAAATAAAGGCGCTCTTTGGCTCAACTTGCTTTCGATTTTTCTGCCGGTAATATTAATTGGATTTTTCTTGTTTATGATTTTAAAATCTTCGCAAGGTGCCAATATGCGAGCCATGTCGTTCGGAAAATCAACCGCTCGTTTATTTAGAGGAGTAAAGAAGGTAACTTTTAAAGATGTAGCTGGCGCTAAAGAAAGCAAAGAAGAGTTGATCGAGGTCGTCCAATTTTTAAAAAATCCGGAAAAATTTAAAGCAATTGGGGCAGAAATACCAAAGGGTGTTCTTTTAGCAGGACCTCCAGGGACTGGAAAAACATTATTAGCCAAAGCGGTTGCTGGAGAAGCGGGCGTACCATTTTTCTCAATTTCGGCGTCAGAATTTGTTGAAATGTTTGTTGGGGTTGGGGCAGCTCGGGTAAGAGATCTATTTTTGAAAGCGAAAAAAAATGCTCCGGCTATTTTGTTTATTGATGAACTTGACGCAGTCGGTAGGCAACGAGGAACTGGTTTAGGCGGAAGTCATGATGAGCGAGAACAAACACTCAATCAAATTTTAGTTGAAATGGATGGATTTGAAACGGATGAAAAGGTAATAGTTATTGCTTCAACCAACCGACCGGATGTTCTTGACCCGGCGCTTCTTAGACCAGGGCGTTTTGACCGACGAGTGATGATGGGTTTGCCGGACAAAAATGACCGATTGGAAATATTGAAAATCCACACCCAAAACAAAAAAATGAAGAAAAATATTAATCTTGATCATATTGCGGCGGTGACAATTGGATTTTCGGGTGCTGATTTAAGAAATCTAGCTAACGAAGCGGCAATTTGTGCCGCTCGGAATAATAAAACAACGATTGACAATCTTGATTTTAATCACGCAATTGAAAAAATTGCCTTGGGACCGGAAAGAAAATCACGAGTTATCACTGAAAAAGAGAGAAAAATTACTGCGTATCACGAAGCGGGACATGCAGTTGTTAGTCATTATTTAGAAAATACGGACGATGTTCATAAAATTTCAATTATTTCTCGAGGTATGGCAATGGGCTACACTTGGACACGACCAATTGAGGATAAATATTTACACAGCGAAGAAAAATTCAAAGATGAAATTTGCGCATTATTGGCAGGAAGAGTAACTGAAGAAATGGTTTTCAAATCGGTTTCAACGGGTGCTTCAAACGATTTGAGGGAAGCGACAAAAATTGCTAAAAATATGGTGACTATTTATGGTATGAGTGAAAAAATCGGACTAGTTTCGCTGGGCGAGCGAGACGAAATGGTATTTTTAGGTCGGGAATTAGCTGAACATAAAATCCATAGTGAAAAAGTGGCTGGAATTGTTGATGCCGAAATTAGCCGAATTATTAGTGACGCTAAAAAAAGATCATTATTAATATTAAAAAAGAATTTAAAATCTCTCAAAAAAGTTGCTGAAGCACTCTTAAAACACGAAACTCTTGAAGGAAGCGAATTTGCTAAATTGGTCTCTTGATATATCTATTTACATTTTTAATTAGTTTTTTATAGGAGTAGGTAGGAGTAGATATAAGATTGACTCGATTCTATCATTAGTGATAAAATTAAACTATGAAAAATAGTCACAATATATTAATGGCAAAAAAATACGCTAATCTTCTTAGGGAAAAATTAAGAGATGAGATTGTGAGTGTTTATTTTTATGGATCTCGTGCATTTGGAAAAGAAAAAATTGATTCTGATCTGGATATTTTTATAGTATTAAAAAAGGCTATAAAATATAATAGTAAGCCAAATAATACTATTTTCGATATTGCTAACCGCTTGAACACCGAAAACATATATATATCACCAATAACATATTCAAAAAAATATTTTAATAAGTACGAAAATACATTATTTATCAATGAGGTGAAAAAAGGCATAAAAGTATGATAAGCGATAAAGAAAAAACCGATATAATTAATAAAAATATTTTAGAAAGAATAGAATCGGCGGAAATATTGTTCAAAAATGGAAATTATAATGATTCAGTTTCACGCTCATATTATGCGATATTTGATGCGATGCGTGGGTTGCTTGAATTAAACAATGTATTAGCTAAATCACACACAGGAGTGATACTAAAATTTAATCAACATTATATTAAAACAGGAATTTTGGATAAAAAATTTGCTAGGACAATTGCGAAAATTGAAAAGGAGCGTGAAGAAGCTGACTATTTTTTTCAGAAAAAAGTTAGTAAGTCTCTGGCAAAGGAAATATTAAAAGAGACAAGAGATTTTGTAAAAGAAGTAAAATATATTTTAAGAAAGGGGTTAGTAAAAAATGAGTGAAAAAATAATACCAGAAGGTTGGATCGAAAAAGTTAATAGTGCCTTGAGTAATCAAGATGAATTTGAAGAGTGGTTAAGTGGTTTGCCAGATCAATATATTAAAGGGAATATTGTTAATAAGTACTTAGTTGATAAAATAGGATGTCGAGAGGGAGATATTTCTTGGGTATCAAGACCTCGGTATATTAATGAATTTGATGATGAGCTTAATCTACTATTAGAACAAGCTCCCAGAGATATCATTAAGGGTGCGATAAATATTTCAAGAGTAGAACAAAATGGTTTTTCAAAATCAGAACTACTAGAAGCATTTCAGCGAATCAAATTAAATAGTAGATAGTATATAAAAAACAATGAATTTAGATGAAAATTAAGTTTCTATTTGGAGAAAACAGTATTAAAGTAGCCACTTATATTTTAGTGGTAACTCTTTTTGTTTCAAATATTCTAGGTGTGCTAAGAGATCACTTTTTAGCTCAAAAAATTCCCACCGATATGCTCGATACTTACTTTGCCGCATTTCGGATTCCTGATTTTATATTTAATATTATTATTTTAGGGGCAATTTCAGCCGCTTTTATTCCAATTTTTTCAAATCTTTTAGTCGAAGATAAAGATAAAAAAGCTTTAAAGGTTGCCAATACGATAATTTCAACTGGTTTCGTAGTGATTTTACTAGCCTGTATTATTTTATACTTCATAATGCCATATTTGATTCCGTTTTTAACCCCGCATTTTTCTCAAGAAAAAATTAACACTACAATTTCAATTTCCCGCCTACTTCTTTTCTCTCCATTAATTTTTACATTGTCATATTTTTTTAGTGGCATTCTCAACTCATATAAAAAATTTTTGATCACTTCGTTAGCGCCATTAATCTACAATCTTTTTATTATTTTAGGAACATTAATATTTTCAGATCGGTATGGGGTTTATGGTCCGGTTATTGGTGTTATTATTGGGGCATTTTTTCATATGTTGATACAACTTTTCCCACTCTATAAAATGGGTTTTAAAATCAGCATCAATATCAACTTTTTCGATCCAATTGTAAAAAGAGTTATTCGATTGATGATTCCTAGATCGATTGGATTAGGAGCAAATCACATATTATTAATGGTATTTACGGCTATTGCGTCTGGCTTGGAAAATGGCGCAATTTCAATGTACAGTTTAGCCGACAATATTCAAACCATGCCAACGGTTGTTTTCGGAACCTCAGTTGCGACGGCACTTTTTCCAACCCTCTCGCAAGCAGTCAGTTTAAATAAAGTAGTCGACATTACGCAGTATTTACAAAAAGCGATTCTATCAATTCTTTATTATTTAATTCCGATTTCGGTGGCAGTAATATTATTGAGAATTCAGTTGGTCCGTTTAATGCTTGGATCGGGTCATTTCGGCTGGGAACAGACTATTTTAACGGCTGATACGCTCGGACTATTTGCAGTTTCTTTAGTATTTTCAGGCTTAATCCCACTTTTTGCTAAAACATTTTATGCTTTCAAGGACACTAAAACTCCAACTTACATTTCAATAATCTCGATCATTATTAGTATTATTTGTGCAGTTATTTTAACAAAATATATCGGCGTAATTGGTTTAGCTTTAGCATTTTCAGTAGGATCATTTATTAACGCTAGTTTATTATTTTATTTTTTGAATCATAAAGTCGATGTTATTAGCGAGAAAATAATTTTTACTCAAGGTTTTAAGATAATTATCGCATCAATTTTTATGACAATCGCAATCCAATGGTCAAAAACATACATTGGGATTGCCTATGATCTTCGTTATGGTTCTGAAGTTTTGCTTCAATTTATTTTTGCATCCTCGGTTGGTTTAATTACCTATTTTGTAGTAACATGGGTGATTAATTTGCCAGCTGAAAAATATCAACCTTTGCTTATTCCCCAATTGTTATTAAAGTTAACTCAAAATGGCAGAAAAAATAAAAACTAAAATCGAAACTAAGCCAAATCTTATTAAAGATTTTTATGGTGAGGTAGACAAAATTAAAAAAAAGCGTGGCAGTTTTTGTACTTGTTACAGTTTTGCGATTTTTGTTGCAATTATTATAATAATTTTATCTATTTTAATAGTATTTGGTTTGAGAAAAATTTCTAATCCCAGCACGACCAATATCAAAGTAATCGAACCATCGCAACAAGCGCTTGATAGCTTAAAATCAAAATTGAGCAATTTAGTTCAAGAAAATAATGAAAACAAAGGAGAAATAGTCAGTTTAACAATAACCGAAGAAGAATTAACTTCTCTTTTGAGCCAAAATAAAGAGACCGATTTTCCGATGAAAGATATAACAGCCGAAATAAATGAAACGGGAATAAAAGTACAAGGCAAATATCAAAAAGATTTGTTGGTAATAAAAAATATTTCAGTTGATATGGCGGTCGATCTCGAACCATCAATAAAGGACGAAAAATTGATAGTGGCAGTTAAGAAAATCGAAGCTGGCGATTTGAAATTAAACGAAACAGTTTCAAGTCGTCTGGGCAAAAGTATAGAAAAAATTTTTGATCAAAAAATAAACCGTGATGATATTGTTTTTGAGTCAGTCGTTTTGTCTGATGGTCAAATGGTATTGACTGGAAGACAAAAGTGAGTACTATTTATACATATGAATAACTACATCCGTAATTTTTGTATTATAGCTCATATCGACCATGGAAAGTCGACGCTTGCCGATCGGTTTTTAGAATTAACCAAAACTGTAAATCCACGCAAAATGTCGGGACAATATTTAGATATGATGGACTTGGAAAAAGAAAGAGGAATAACTATCAAAATGCAACCGGTCCGAATGGTATACCATTCGGAAAATCCGAAATCCGAAATCCTAAATCCTAAACAATTCCAAAATCCAAATTTTCTAAATTTAAATTCCAATGTCATTTCCGTGAAAACGGGAATCCAGTCTTTGGATCCCCGGGTCCATCCAGTCGGGCGGGCAGGCAAGCCCGAGGATGACAGTCGGGAATATATCTTGAATTTGATTGACACTCCCGGACATATTGATTTTAGCTACGAAGTTTCACGTGCGTTGAAAGCGGTTGAAGGAGCAATATTATTAATTGATGGAACAAAAGGTGTACAAGCCCAAACACTTCACAACTACCATTTAGCCAAGAGTGAAGGGCTAACCATTATTCCCGCTATTAATAAAATTGATGTGGCGAGTTGTGATTTAGACAGGACATACCAACAATTAAAAGATATGTTGTCAATTGACAAAAGTGAAGTTTACCTAATTTCAGCCAAGACCGGAGAGGGAACGCCAGAATTGCTTGAAGCAGTGATTAGAAAAATTCCGCCCCCAAAAATTTCATACAATCAAAAGTTAAGAGGTTTAGTTTTTGACTCGCTATACAATCGACACAAAGGAGTGATAATTCATTGTAAAATATTTGATGGCGTAATCAAAAAAGGGGACAAGCTAACCTTAATCAAGTCTAAAAGTGATGACAAAGTAATCGAGGTTGGCATCTTTGCGCCCGAAATGAGAGAAACGGAAAAACTTTCAAGTGGTGAAATTGGTTATATTGTTACTGGTCTCAAGTCCGTAGGGGAGGCGAGAGTTGGAGATACAATTACTAGCGATTTTGAAAATGATCGGGGAGTGCCGGTACGATTGGTCGAAGGATTTAAAGAAATCCAACCTATGGTATATTCTAACATTTTCATTTCTTCGGTCGATTCCTCTCCCCTATCCAAAAATAAAAAAACTTCTGACTTCGATAATTTGAAAGAGGCTCTTTATCGATTGGCGATGAACGATTCATCGCTTTCAATCGTTCCCTACCAGTCTCCCCTTTTTGGGCTTGGTTTTCGTTGTGGTTTTAATGGCGTTTTACATTTAGAAATTATTAAAGAACGGCTCTTAAGGGAGTTTGGAGTTGAAATTATTCTTACTCCCCCATCCGTTGTTTATAAGACTATACTGTCTGGCAATGAAGTTAGTCTATACCACCCAAGCGAATTACCACAAGGTAAATTTCCGATCATGGAACCATGGGCAAAACTAGAAATATTAATGCCGATGCAATATTATGGTTCGTTAATAAAATTGCTACAACAGAAGAGAGGTATCCCGGACGCCAATTCCCTATTAACAAATACTGGTGATTTAGTTTTAGTTAAATATGACCTGCCATTGATTGAAATTATTAGTGATTTAAATGATATATTAAAAAATATTACTTCTGGTTATGGATCATTGTCTTACGAATTTTGCGATTATCGTGAATCAGATTTAGTTAAACTGGATGTAGCAATAAATGAAGAACTGATTCCCCTATTTTCCCAAATTGTTTCAAATTCAGACAGAGATTATCAAGCCAAAAATTTAATTAACAAATTAGCCGAGGTTATCCCTAAGCAATTAATTGAAATTAAAATTCAAGCTCGAATTGGCGCTAAATCAATTTATTCAAGAAAAATATCACCGCTGAAAAAAGATGTTATTGCCAAACTTTACGGAGGCGATGTGTCAAGAAAAAGAAAGTTACAAGATAAACAGAAAAAAGGTAAAGAGCGAATGAAACAGTTCGGCAAAGTCAATCTCCCCAGCGACATCTTCATCAAATTAATCAAATAAAGTATTTACACACATAAAAATATGTTATAATTGTTGAAAGACTGTTTTTGTTATATAATACTTATAGTCAGTTAATTTGAAAGAGGAGGGGATAATTAACGCACCAAGTTGGGATTTGTTTATTGGACTATTTATGATAATCGGGGTTTCCTACGGGTTTATTTTGCAACGGGAGAAAACTACCGTAACAATTCTTGCTTCCTATGTTGCTTTAGTCATTACTCAAGTTCTTAATCCGATGATTCAAGGATTTTTTGTTGGTGACAAAACAATCGGTTCATTTTTTATTCGAGCTAATGTTTCGCCCTTCACTATTCAATCAGTTGTTTTTGCGCTAGTAATTGTTCTGTTAGTAACCAGAAGTGGTATTGCTGGTCAAAGAGCCAAGGGGCTATTATCTCCAATCGAGGTGATGATCTATTCAGTTCTCAATTCAACCTTGATTTTATCAACAATTTTGAGCTTTTTACCTGAAGAACAAAAAGTGTCAATTGCAGAATCGTCGAAATTGGCTTCAAAAATGGTTCAATATCAAACCTGGTGGATAGTTCTTCCGATTATTGCATTAATTGTGATTGGTTTTAGAAAGGGGCTAGATCACGCAAACTACTAATCAATAGAGATCGATTTTATAAGAATCTTTGTTTCGAGTAATTTATCAATCCTTATGAGTAATTGTTCTATTTCGAATTCTGGTACTAACGGGGTAAGAACTTTATTAATTTTATCTATTTTGGATTCTTTAACCCACATAAGTCTTTCAATAATAAAATCTGGCAATGGAGTTCGAATCGACTTTCTTTCCTTGTTATTATAGGTTAATGTTCTTCTTGGTCCGCAAATAACACTGTCAACGTTTAAGTAACGAGAATAAAAAGAAAATCCATGATCTATTGCATACAAAATACTATTATCCCTTTTATCAACTAACCAATTTTCTGGTTTTCTATCCCAATTTGCCATGATATAATCAAAAACCGCCATCAACTGCCAGTCCTTTCCAGACGATTCCTTTTCAAAATCAACTTGATTAGACATAATAATATGGTTTTCGGCAGTTTTTTCCTCGACATAAAGTTGTAAGGAACCAATATCATCTTTGTCCTCTTTAATAACGGTTGGAGGTACTATTCCAAATTTCAAAATATTATCTAATTGATAAGCTGCAACTTCTCTTAAGTAGCAATCATGAATTCCAAGCTGAGTTGTTGTTTTATTGTCTTCACCGGAAGCAGGTTTGTAGATAGCTTTGAACACTTTCCCATTGTGCTCTATTTGAAAACCTTTTATTTGATGTAAATGGACTGTTTCTTTTTGTGCGAGGTACTGCATATTAATCTCTGCTAATTCAACTAGATTTGAATGCATTCCTGATAATTCAGGTTTAATTTCATCAATATTTATTCGGTTCAATATTTTACCACTTTTTAATGCACTTTCAATTTCATGAGTTGAATTAAATTTAATGCTTTCAGACACCCTACAAAATTTTTCTGGATTAGATAGGTACTTAAACTCACATACTATTTGTTCTTGTTTGGTTAATTCTTCACTCATATCTTTAATCTATCATAATCAGACATTAGTTAGCAAATCGACAAAAAAACACCAAAATATTTTGGTGTTTTTTGGAGGACCCGGTGGGAATCGAACCCACGACACGAAGCTTAAAAGGCTCCTGCTCTACCCCTGAGCTACGGGTCCAAAATTAAGTTGAAAACCATGAGCTTGTCGAATGGTGGCTGAAGTAGGAATTGAACCTACGACCTAGGGTTTATGAATCCCTCGCTCTACCACTGAGCTATACAGCCCTAACTTAAGAAATAATACCACTTAATTTCTATTTTATCAAGAGAAACCAAAAAACAAAAATGGTTGACACAAATTAATAATTATGATATGTTTTATAAAGTAATTCGCAACTTGACAGGAGGAAAAAATGTACGGAAGATTAAATAGGGAAGTGAAAATTTATCGTGAAATTTATCCATTAAGAATTCTTGATTTAGGCGGGTGGACGGACACCTGGTTTTCGAAATACGGAAATGTGTGTAATATTTCAGTTTTAACAAGACTATTTGGATCATCTTCTGGTCCATTTCGTGGAATTGATATTATTATTTCACAAAAACAATCGATGCTGTCGAAAATTGTAATTAATGCCATGGATCTTAATTTCGATTTAACAATTAGTTTAGAAGAATTAAGGAAGGATGTTTTTGATCATCAAAACTTATTGGCATCGACGCTTTCCCAGGTTTGGACTGGGTCATTATCGCATTTTGAAACAGAAATTTTAATCATGTCTCCAGTAGAGCCTGGTGCGTCAATGGGAACATCAGCTACTGTTTCAGGAGGGCTACTTGATCTTCTTGAAAAAATGAGATATAAAGAAAAAGACAAAGTTGATAAGAAATTTATTGTTAAAAAAGCGTTTAGTGTTGAAAAAACTGTTATGAGACGCCAGACTGGAACGCAGGATTATTTCTCTGCAGTCTTCGGGCTCGGAGCTCAAAAAATTATAGTTACAGATTATCCAAATACTGATATTGAAAAAATTAATCTTTCGTTGAAAACGAAAGAAAAACTAGAAGCGGGATTGGTGACCGTTTTTATAGGGAGACACGATTCTTCCGATACACATTTAATGGTTATTAAAAGAATGGAAGAAGATGAAAATAATCTTAATGATTTGGAGCCTTTGCGTCAGTGTGCTGTTCGAGGCGCAGATGCATTAGCAAATAACGATTTGATTAAATATGGAGAATGTCTTTCAGAAAATACTAATTATCAAAAACGACTCCATCCAGATTTGGTT
>Ga0076299_113_pt1 | contig 15773 bp, 18 predicted proteins | sample RifGroA2_FD_67793 | JGI IMG/M metagenome (GOLD analysis project Ga0076299, IMG submission 67793) | Berkelbacteria bacterium GW2011_GWA2_35_9 | reverse complement strand
TGAATGAGCATAAAAAACTTGTACAACTTAAAAAAAAAACGATTAATGGTTTCGGATATGAATGGACAAATTTTTCTAAATTGTATAAAGAATATGAACAACAATTCCTTGATTGGATACACCCAATAACGCCTGATTTTTTTAAAAATAAGTTAGTCCTTGATGCAGGTTGCGGCACTGGACGACATTCTTATTACGCGACACGTTTTGGAGCAGAAACAGTAGGGATGGACCTTAGTATTGCAGTTGATGTTGCACAAAAAAATGCAGGAAATAATCTTCGAACACACATAATACAAGCAGATATTTTTCACCCTCAGTTAAATTAAATACCTCTGCCACAATATCGATTGAAGCAGTCGATTGCTTCAAAAGAATTTGCATGGCGGCGTTTGAAACGACGGCTTTTCCGTATCTGCTCGACAAAAAGTCCTCGACATCTTGAGTGATAACCGAAACTCCAAGGTAATATTTTCGAGCCCTTTTCACCATTGCGTGGACGAACCGTGCGCTGTCCTCAAACTGCATCATTATCCAAGCTTCATCCAAAATTAAAATCCGTCGTTTTAATTCGTTGCGAATTTTATTCCAAATATAGGTTAATATCAGATACATTCCGATCGGACGGAGCGTTTCTTCTAGATCACGGATCGAAAAGACAATGAAGCGATTATCGAGTTCGAAGTTAGTTGGTTGGGTAAAGAGTCCGGCAAAAGTTCCTTCAGTGTATTTTTGGAGGCGTTTAACCATACTTTCGGCGCCAGTAATATTCGACAGCACAGTCAAAAGGTCGGTCAAAAGCGGTGGTTGATTTTGGTGTGTGTTAATATCAGCGGTAATATCTTTAAGGGCGTAAGTTTCATAAAGCGCTTTATCTAGAATACCTGATTCGTCCGGTGTTAAACCACCAACCATTAAGCCGAGCAAACCTTCAAGCATTGCAATATTTGATCTCAAAATACTGTCGCCGGTATCTCCAGTAACGGCTTTTGGCAAATCAAACGGATTGATTCTTTTATCCGAATTAAGGGATAGATTGATAAACGAACCACCAACACTCTCAGACAGAGTTCGGTACTCATTTTCGGGGTCGATAACAATTACATCCGTATCTAGCATATAGTAACGCAATGCCTCGAGCTTGACAGCGTACGATTTACCAGCGCCGGAACGGGCAAAGATAACTTCGTTAGCGTTTTCTAAATCGAAACGATCGAACAATATTAACGAATTATTATGGCGATTAATACCATAAAGAATACCTTTGTTTTGGCTTAGGGTAGCTGAGGTAAATGGGAAAGTTGTTGAGAGCGAAGCGGTATCTAAATTTCGCAAGACTTTAAGTTGATCGGAATTCATTGGTAAACACGAATTGAAGCCTTGTTCCATTTGGAAAAATGTTTGTTTGGTATAAATCAAGAGTCCACCAAGAGTTGATTCGAGTTGGTGAGTAAGAGTTTCGAGCTCTTCAGTGCTTTTGGCATAAAGAGTAAAATAGAGTGATAATTGAAAAATTCGAGATTGTCCTTGTTGGAGTAAATCTCTCAAAGCGTCAATATCGCCAATCGCATTTTCAAGCTCAGGATCTCTAACCATACCTTTTTCTCTTTGGATTGAGAGGCTCGATTCGAGTTGAGTCTGTCGTTTTCGGAGTTGCGACATAATGGCGGCGGTTTCGACCGGGTAGATAAACATCGAAATATCGAGCGTCATATCGTAATTAATCACTGGTGAAAGCCAGTTAGTATTCAGATAGCGAGGGTAGGTATAGACAAAAAATGTCTTGGTGTAGAGATTGTTTAACTGCATATGGTTAGGCGTAATGACTTGTGCGGCGGGCGCAATAATATCAGCGACAGTCGTGCTACCACTGGCTAATTTATCAACAAAGTTTATCGGTTGCGCTGGTTGGGTTGGATTTGCCTGATTAGGATTAGGATTAGGTTTCATAATTAAGATTCAAAACGATTTTTAGTTTCATTATTCGTATTAGCTTGAGGAGCAGGTTGGTTTTGGGGTTGCGGGTTTGTAAAGATATTTTTTTGCTGTTCTTCTTTTTTAACATTATCAGTAATTGCTTGTTGAATAGTATTTTTATCTTCAGATTGGATAACTTGAGCCTGGATTTTGTCCGTTTCAATCAAATGTTCCTCCAGCGATTCTTGAGGGTTGTAAATGCCGTAATAGAGCTCAATTATTTTTTGTGTTGAAAGAACAGTCGATTGAATCTCCATCGTGGCTAAGGATTGAGTAACGGTGTTAACTCTTTGGTCTAATTCTTTAGTATTTTTTTCGAATTCCGATTCAGTCATTTTTATATCTTTTGACGAGCTACCAAACAAATTAGAGAAAAAACCTTTGGTCTCGTTTTTGATATTAGTGAAAGAAACAACGACATAAAACTTTTTGTCCATAATATTGGCTAATTGAGTGAGTTTATCAATAAATGCCATATATTCGCTGACCTGCAAACGCATTAATTGGTTCTCGGTTTTATCTAATTTTTGTTTTAAATAAGCGAGATAGGGAGAGATGTCGATTTTTCTCGATTGAACTAAAATTTGAATTGGAAAAGAGAGGGAATTTAAAAAACTTTGGAATTGACCAATTAAGGCATTTTTATCATCCTCCGATTTTAGAGCAAAATTGACTGGTTTAGTTTCGATTATTTTACTGATTTTACCATCTCGAGTAATTAAAATACCGTTCCTGATGTCAGCAATATTTAATGATGATTGGGTCGAAAGATTACTCATAATTTAAAACTTTTTATTGTCTAATATTTGTGCAATTTGATTGATGTCGTTGACGCTCAAATTTTTTGTTGGCGCTTTAACCTTTTTAACTTCTTTATCTGGAGTAATTTCAGCGGTAGCAGTTTGACCAGTTTTTCTCCAAATTCTTTTTTTAACTCCGAGTGAAAAACTAACAAAAGAAACGATAAATTTTGTAAAGGGTTGGTCGTTCACCTTGATAAAAGCTAAAGCGATACCGATTAAAAAAGCTGGAATACCAACAAAAATCATTAAAATTGTTTGTTGATTTTTAAAAAATACATAAAAAATCATTCCGCCACCCAAGACATACAAAAACTGGAACAGAGTCAACGGTCCAAATATTTTATCTTGCAAATCGATATTTTGTGGTACTTTATAACGAGCCATTGGCTTCAATTAAGAATTAAGATCTCATAATTAATAACCTAATTTAGAATTAATAATTTAATTTGATTCTAAATTTTGAATTGTGATTCTAAATTCTAGATTTTTAATTTTGAATTATGTTTTTATTATATCATCTTTTCTTTAATCATTTGTGCTTGGATGGTGAATTCTTGGTGTGGTTGGGCTTGTCCCTTGAGGATAGCGTCCGCTACAATATTAGAAACAGTATCTTGGATAGCTCGTTGTAAGGCACGAGCGCCAAATTTTGGGTCGAAACCGATTTGAGCCACCAATTTTCGAGCCTCCTCGGTTAATTTGATATTAATAAATTTGCTCTGTAAGTTTTGATTTAATTTAGCGATTAAAATATCAGTTACTTGTATTAATTCCTCGTGATTAAGCGGTCTAAAAGCGACGACTGAATCAAAACGGTTAATAAATTCAGGTCGAAATATTTCTCGATCTTGTAAATATTCGACTAAATTTTTTGACAATTCTTCCATATCAAGATTAGTCGATTGCTGGTTGATCGTTTGACGAATTAAATTTGCTCCAGCATTCGATGTCCCAATTATAATAGTGTTAGCAAAGTTGATTTTTTGATTTAAAGCGTCGGTGATAAAACCCTCATCTAAAATTTGGAGAAATAGATTAAGTAAGTTGGGATGTGCTTTTTCGATTTCGTCAAAAAGTACTAAAGAGTAGGGTTTTTCTCTGACAGCATTCGTCAATCTCCCACCCTCACCGGTATCGGGATTACCAATAATTTGTGCTAGGCTTGAAACGGTTTGAAATTCTGACATATCAAAACGGAGCATATTTTTTTCACTATTGTAATAAAATTCAGCCAACGCTTTGGCGGTTTCGGTTTTTCCGACTCCTGTTGGTCCTAAAAATAGAAATGAACCGATCGGTTTATTTGGATTAGACAAACCCGAACGTGATCTTTTAAGGGCGTTGGCGATAGCACTGATAGCTTTCTTTTGGTTAACCACTCGCTGATGAATTAAATCCTCAATTTGGAGCAATTTTTCGGCTTCATCACCTTCAACCTTTCCGACCGGAGCGCTAAATTTGTCGCTTAAAATCTGATTAACGAAGTTTTCATCAATCCGTCTAATTTTCTGTCGGTTAGCCTCAGTCGCAATTTCATCGATTAATTTAATCCCTTTTTGTGGAAAACTTTCACTGGCGAGATAACGAGTAGCAGCGTCATAGATTGATTTAATCGCTTGATAACTAAAGATAACATTGGCTGATGATTCAATGCGGGGGGCAATATCAGTTAATATTTTTATAACTTCAAGCTGATTCGGTTCGTTAATTTCAATCGTCTCAAAAACTTCATTGATACCAGGATCGGAATTGACTATTTTTGTCCAACTAGCGGGTGTGGTGGTGGCAATAATTTGAATTGAATTGGACCGAAAGGCAGAAAGTAAAGCGGGGGCAGCGTTAATTGCACCAACTGCATTTTCTCGATCAAAAAGTCGTTCGATCGACTCGAAATAGAGAATAATATTACCGGCGGAAACAGCTTCGTTAATGGCTTTAATCAGTTTTTCACCCGAATCGTTACCGGCTAAAACGGTCGACAGATCAATTTCAATCACTTTTTTATGGACGAGCGGAGAGAGAGTTTTACCTAAAAGCACCCGTCGTGAAAAACCAAGCACGGAAGTTTTTTTACCGACCCCGTCGTGCCCAATCAAGATGACATTTTTATTGCCAGTCCGAGAAAGTATCCGTTCAATTTCGTCAATATTTTTTTGGTGAGCATAGTGGTGAAGATCGAAACTACTACCTGAAACAGTTAAGGTTAAATCTCGTCCGACTTGGTCAAGAAATGGCGTGTAGCCACTTGCCCAGTTTTTACCGACTCCGCCAGTGAGTTTAAGGTTTTTTGAGTCGGTTAAATCGTTTTTGTGTTTTAATAATTTCCAAAAATCGTTTTGCCAACTGATAATTATTTGTAAATCGTTAATGTCTAATCCGTGAGCTTCAAGAGTTTTTTGGAAAGAATGATCGAAAAAGAAAAGGGACATAATTAAATCACCAGTTTCAATCAAACGGTGTTTGTAAATTAAGGCAAATTCACCGGCTTTTTCTAAAAATTCTTTTTCATCAGCTTGATCAAAACTCTGAGCCATTATTTCTTCTTGGGATAAATTGAGTCGTGCAAAAACAAAAAGCGCTTTAGAAGAGGTGAGTAAATTTCTTTTCAAATCTTGAAGAGATTGACTATTAAGATAGATTCAAATTCTAAATACGGTTCAAGATTAATTTCTTGTCCAGTTGAGAGGCGAGAGAGAGCATTGACTAATGGTTCGGAAAGAAGTGGATTATTTTTAATGTCGGAAAAATAACTGAAAATTAAATAGATAAGTAAAGCAAGATTGATAATGATTAAACTCAATACGATGGGTGAATAGAGGTTGGTAGAGAGGGCAATAATTATTGAACCAATAATTAAAATCGGTAAAATTGCGACTAAAATTACTAAGACAGTCATAAAAACCGAGATAATTAAAATAGTCATTAAGCCGGCAAAAATTGTGCCTGAACGAACAAAAGCGCCAATCAGGCGAGACATTAAGTTGAGCGACCAGGACTCAAACAGCGTTTGAAGAGTTGGCTGAATTGGTTTAATAATATCCCGACGCCATGGGTAGAAAAGAGTTCGCAAGAGTTCTTTGATAGAAAACGAGTCGGCGATAATAATTAAAAGAGAACCCCAAACCTCCATTAGTTTTTTAATCTGCACAAAATATATCCAATAAAAATATTTCAAAAACCCTCCTAAGCAGGTTAATATCAATTACTAATATTATAACACAAATTTAATTAGGTTGGGGGTTAAAGGTTAAGAAGCAAGATGTTGCACCACTTGACAAAGTGCAACATAAGTTTTAATATATAAATATAATGCAACAAGAGAACAACAAAATTACGGTGCCAGAATTAGCTAAAATAATGGGATTGTCACGGTCTCAAGTTTTTCGTAAGGTGCAAACCGGTTTAATACCGGCTCAAAAAATTGGTGGTATCTATTTAATTGATGCCAATATTGCTCAATCTTTGACTGGGGAAATGACCAGAAGTGATCAAAAAGAGATTGGTATTGCGGTTAAAAAAACACTCAAAAACTATGGTGAAATATTAAAACAGTTGGGGAGTGAATGAAATACATAAAGAGAATTAGTCTTGAGCATATTGAAGTGATTGCTCACCAACTAGCGGTGGCAACAATGAGTTGGGATGAACCGATTCCGGCTTTTCAAACTCGCTACCCAAATGTTTTGGAAAGCTGTATCAACACTCCTTTTCAAACTTATAATCGAAAAGATCTCTACCCAACCCTACACCACAAAACGGCGATTTTATTCTATTTATTGATCAAAAACCATCCGTTTCAAAACGGCAATAAACGAATTGCAGTAACAACTTTGTTAGTGTTTTTGTTTTTAAATAGTTGTTGGCTACAAGTTGCACCACAAAAACTTTATAATTTAGCGATTTGGACAGCACAGTCTGATCCGGATTTGCGTGACGCAGTTATCGCTGGTTTGAAAGACTTCCTTGATCGCTATGCAAAAGAAGTGAGATAGGTTTACTTTTACTCACTTATAAAGTTGGCTGTGCGAACCGAGAGCGACAAATATTACTGAGTTTTCATCAATTTGTTTGTATATAGCACGAATATTGCCGGTAATATTAATACTGCGGTGACCAAGCCACTTGCCGACCAAGGCATGGTTTTTAAGTATAGGATAATAGGGGTTTTCTCTGAACAAATTCGACCTAGCTATGAAAGCGTTTTGGATTTTGGCAATAGATCTATCGTAGTCCTTAACAAAAGATTTATGAAGCTCGATTTGCATATTTTCTTTTTGGATTATTTAACCAAGCTATCATATCTTCTGTATTATCAAACTTTGGTGATAAATTCTTTCCCGCTTTGATATCCCGATCGGCTTTTTCCAGTATCTTTTCAAGGTAGGGGGTTGGAGTGTAACTTTTTGTAGACAAGGTAATCGTTTTAGCACGAATAGCTTGTTTAAGCTGAATAGTCACTAGTGCGCTTAATGTTAGCCCCAACTCACTGGCTAACTTCTTTGCCTGTTCTTTTACCTCGGGTTCTGTTTTGATGCTTAATAATGTTTTCATACTACTATTGTATATCTACTGTCTATACTTTGTCAATACCAATACGACGTTTAGGGTTTAGGATTTAGCGTTTATCAATTAGGCCAATTAGATCAATTAGAAATTTCTTTCTCTGCCCCTTTCCAGGCGAGGTTAGAGATGGAGTTTTAGACCCTATATTGGTTCCAGATAATACTGTGAATTGAGTCCAATGTGTTAGAAATCATTTTATTGCAAATCAGAAGTGCAAATGGTTTCTGCTCATACCCGACAACAAGAGTTTTCGATCCGTCCGTAACAATGCTCGTTTCGAACGGGTAAGATTTGTATGAAACAAATATCGTTTCTCTCAACTCCTTCTTGTTTTTTTCGATATATTTTCTCATCCATGCTTTGATTTCTGGCACGGCAGAAATCATTGATAGTGCAATGTTCTTTTTTACTCTTTTTTGTATCTGGTTATTCAGCACTGCCAGATCAAAATATTTTGGCAATGAGGAAGAATTGTCAAATGAGCTTAATCGCTTTGATTTTGTTTCTTCTACTAATATGCTATATGCTATTTTAATTCCCTCAACACCTGAAAAGTATCGAAAATTGGACTCCAACGCATCATTACGCTCACTTAATTTAGAAAGATTTAAGATGACTTTTTCAAGAGACAACTTTTTCTGCTGATAAATATATCGAAGCTGTTTTGGCCCAACTGTCTGGTATTTTTTTCTTTTCCCTACTGTTATCACAGATAGCAACCCCTTCTCTTTCAACTTCTTTATTGGGACATATGCAGCTGTTCTGGAAATCTCGGTTTCGTTTGCGAGCTCGCTTAAACTCGCTATGCCAAGCTTAACTGAGGCACGTAACAGTAACGCCTCATATTTTTCTAATCCAAATACCTCTTTAAGTTCGTTTATCATTATAAATATAATATATTACTTATGATCGCTGTGTCAACTAAACGATGACGATTGCGTCGTATTTAATACTTTCTCTACAGGTGTGATCATGACAATATGTGCTTTACCTTCATCATAATTAGACATTTGATATTCATTATAATAGTATGTACCAGTCCGATGAATCTTTACAATCGGTCGGTTGGTAGGTTGAAAATGAAGGGATGTGGTATCGATGAGTATTGGTGCGGTATGTTTGTGGGAGAGCTACCGAGTTTGGATCTTGGAGCAACTCCCAGAGTATGGAAAAATCGTCAAATTGTATCTGGACGAGAGGCGAGAAGGTGTGCCGTGCACTTGCGGTGTCCCGATTTTCGCAGGAGAAGTGTTCAAGGTTGATGAAAAAGCCATTCTTGAAATTGGCTTCACGCACATCGTGTTTGATCATTTTACGCATGTGCTTGACGACCTCACTGATGAAACGGTGAAGAATCAACCCGAGATGCTACATTTGAGCCATTCTCTCCTTGCTCTAGGGTTAGAGCGGACGGCTCTCTTACCGGGCGGACACCACGTGCGAGAGTATCTCCAGGACGCTTTGTCTGGAGAAAGGTATCTTTGGCGACATCATGGGGAGATAATTGCATATACGGATGAGGATTTTGCACAGACGGCACGACGGGGTGCCCTGGCGAAAACAGCTCTTGCCTTGTGTGCAGGGCACGCCGATGCTGACAAACACGATCCTATACTCCACCAGGTTGAACGAGCTGTGGATTCTCTATCAGTGGCTCTCCAACTTACGGACGACCTCGTGGATTGGAAAGAAGATTTGCAGAACCGAATCTTCACTTATCCCCTCACTGAATTAGCTATTAGCGGTGCGAACTTAGGGGATAAGCAATCGAATGTCGAGAACTTGCTCATCACAAGTAAAGTTGCCAGTCAAACGTTGGAATTAATTCAACGTTTGACCACTAAGGGAACAGACATGCTAGAGGGAGTATGTGCTACCGAGTGGCAGAATTACCTCGTCAGATTCAAGAGCACATTAATATCCTGGGAAGAAAGGATTACTCACTACAACCCACATGTTCCACCACTCTGCTTGACTTCCGAAAAACATACTATGATGCATTAACTACGATCTCCGCGCTTCTCTGGTGCAGGGCTCCGCCCTATACCGTCATGGTATAGGGTTTTTCTTTGCACAAAATTCGTAACCTACGAGGTTACTAATTATTTATTGAGCGCTAAACTTGTTTTGCAATATCTTGTCGAATGTTCTAAAGTCGGTTACTTTATATTTTTTCGCATAGCACAGGTTGTAGCAGTCCTCAAAGCTTAAATTACCGTTTTCAAAAATAGCAATCGCATCGCTTAGAATCGTTCTTTCCGTAAGAGTTATAAACTCTAATTTTAATATATCCTGAAGCAAAGGGCATAATTCAGTTTTGTTTTTTTGGTAAAAAGAACTCAAAACCCAATATATTTCAAAAAATACGATCGTTGAGGTGAACAGTTTTACCTTACCTTGGGCACCACAATTAAAGAGCTTTTTTGCCTCTTCGTGTTGGTTCGTATTGTCGGCAAGTAAAAACCGTAAAAAATAGTTAGTATCAACAAAAATCATTTTACCTGTTGGTTAAAATACTCTGTCTTTGAATTTTCAATAATTTTATCCATACTCAAACCTTGATATTTTTTAGGGATTGTAATTGAACCAGCTAATGTATTGACTAGATTTTGTACTGGCGTGAGCACCAACGAATTATTGTTTTTTTCAATAACCATTGTTCGAACTGTTGACAAACCAAGTTCGTTAAAAATTGAAGCTGGAATAGTCAGTTGCCTTTTAGATGTAATAGTGGCTGTTTTTATCATAGTAAGGGTATTATTGCATAGTAAGGAACCATTGTCAAGATATTACTTACCCGGTCCGCCGGGCAAAGCCCTCTGGGTGGCACCCTTCCATGCGAGTTCGAAGATCGAGCGGAGGGTTTTGGCAACGGATTCGGATTCGATAATGACCGACATCAGTTCTCCTTGGAGCGACATTATTGCCACTTTATTTTCGTAAATATCTATTTCATTGGTAAACGGGTATAGTTTTGGGTCAACTAAACGAGTTTCGCGGAGTTGTTCTTGGTCGTGCTTAACGAATTCTCGGTTAATATCTAAATCGGGCCCAATCGCTTTGACGGTTATGCCTTTTTTGATCCTTCTTCTTAAATAAGAATTGATGAAAGATTGATCCTGAGAATAATACCCCTGCGCAGTTGCAAACGCCAAAATGGTGCCATTTTGAGGCTGTTTCAGGGTATCTTCAAGGGCAATCTGTATTCCTTGAGTTCCTTCAAAAAATTGCACTCTGGGTTTATCCCCAATAGTTTTAACCGATGCTTTTATTTCAGGAATAATTGATTCCAAGCGATTGATTTTTTCTTCTTGCAAAATCTTAAACTTATCAATAGATATGGCGCTGTAATGGAGAGTGTTGCGGATCTCGACTTCTGATAATAACCCATTATTAACCATATTCTTGACCAAATCATAGATAAATGTTCTTTGTACTCCGGATTCGTGGGCAATTTCACTAACTGTGCCTTGACCTAATTTAAGACAAGCAAGGTAGATTTGTGCTTCCTGTGACTTGATACCAAATTGAGAGAGAATTGTTAAATAATTGTTTTCCATATCTAATATTGTATCAAACATACGACAGAAAGTCAATAGAAACCTGTAGATGTAGTATTAAACACTTGACAGACATATACTTTTGTGCTATAATATGGTTGTTACGATCGAATTGGATAACCAGGGAGATACGAACGCAGATTGACAATTTGAACTCTCATGACACTCACTCGAAAGAGGGGATTACAGAGAGGGTTTGGAGAAAAGAATGTTGTTTAGTAGTATTAAAAGTGTTGATATCGGGCTTAATGCTCAAAAAGTGTTGGTTTCCACAGGTTAGTTTCAGGTTTGCATATTCAGTTAAGCTGAATTAAGCTGTGTAAATGAACAAAAAAAATGCAATCATTCACTCCAAAAATGGGGCATAACCAAACAAGGCAAGCAACGGTTGTATTGTCCTGTTTGCAAAGCCAGTCAAACTCGTAACTACCCGGATCGTTCTCTCAAATGGTTTCTTTGGTGGCTTGACGGTCAAACGATTAAATCTTTAGTTGCCACCGGCTTGTCGCAAGCCACATGCCGCAGAAGAATAGCCCGTCATCTTGCTCAATCACCCAAACCAAAAACTAAAACCAATTCAACCTGTCATATGGTGATTGATGCGACTTGGTTTGGTAGAACTCACTTTCTCATCGTTTACTGGGATACTAAGCTCCATTATGTTCAATATTGGCGTTACACTACTTTCAAAGAAAAAGCTGAGGAGATCAGCCAAGACTTAATTTGGCTCAAACGAAATGGTGTTGTCTTGTCTGGTGTTACCTCCGATGGTAGCCCAGGTATCATTAGGGCGGTAGCCACTGTCTACCCTGATATCCCCCAGCAACGATGTTTAGTCCATATCCAAAGACAAGTATTGGCTTGGTTAAGCCAAAATCCATCCACATTAGCCGGAGCGCTCATACTTGGTCTAAACCAGATTAAAAATTACCAAGAGAAAGATCGTTTTGTTCACCGGTTTTTGAATTGGCGTCAACGCAATGAAGTGTTTCTAAGGGAAAGATCTTTAGTCGGTGTCAAGTCAAAACAATGGCGTTATGCCCACCGTAACCTCCGCCGATGTCGGGCGCTGCACTGAGGACTAACAAAACACAAAAGACCAGCCTATTTAGACTGGTATATTACTGTTGTAATTAATCACCAAAAACCAACACTTTTTGAGCATTAAGCCCCGAATCTATACCCCGCTGTCGCGCAAGCACAAGCGGGGTTTTTCTTTACTTAAAATGACCATAAAAGAACTATATTTAGTATATAACACTTGACAAAATATGTAGTTACATTGTATAGTATAAACATAATGTATATCAAAAGAAATGCCGAGGATATTGTGGCGCGCTACCTTAAATCAAACAAGATAGTGCTTGTTTTGGGCGCGCGTCAGGTTGGGAAAACAACCCTTATTAAGCAGATACTCAAAAGAAAAGATGTACTCTACCTAAACCTTGATAATGAATCGGACAAGCAAAGGTTAATAAGCTCGTCTTCATTGCCCCCACAAGACGCCGTAAAAGCTCTCGGCGGTCACAAGATAATCGTTATTGATGAGGCGCAACGTTTGTCGGAAACGGCGCGTATTGTCAAAGGTTGGTATGATGCCCAACTGCCGGTAAAAATTATCTTGCTTGGTTCGTCTAGTTTAAATCTGCTTAACCAGTCAGCGGAAGCGCTTACAGGAAGAAACGAGAAGCTATTTTTGCCTCCATTGCTGTTTTCAGAAATTATTACAAACCAATCTTGGTATTCAGATGTCTACAGCAATGAAAAACTTGAGAAAAACTTTGCCCCGCAACTGCAGGAACTGCTTTTACAGACGTTGGTCTTTGGTATGTACCCAGAAACAGTAACCACAGCGGACAAACCCGGTTATCTCTTAAACATGGTTTCTGATTATCTCCTTAAGGATATTTTGCAAATTGGTCTAGTTAAAGATCCGGATACAATTAAAAGATTGCTCACCTTGTTAGCATATCAAGCAGGTAGCGAAGTATCGGTCAACGAGTTGGCAAACTCTCTGCGGATTTCACGGATAACGGTCGATCGCTACCTTGATTTATTAGAGCAGACGTTTGCACAAATAACCAGCGATATTTTAAAGTAAACCGCCAAAACAAAGCGACTGTTTGTCTCGATCTATTCTCCATGGTTCTATTGTAGCACGATCGGGCAGATCTGACTCGACAAGCCCGGCGCCCGGCGGGGAAGTGGATTTGGTTGTGAAAAATAGTGAGGGAACGATAGCGGCTTACGAAATAAAATGGGGGGCTAAGAAAATTACCACCCCCCGATTGTTCAAAGAACAATATAACATTCAAGTTAAACTCATCGACAGAAGCCATCTGTTATTTATTTGAACTCAGCCCCTTTCCACGCCAGTTTGAAGATGGAACGGGGTTTTTTGTCCAAAATTGCCAATAATCCTATATATTTAGCACAATATTGGGATCGACAATCCACATATTGACAAGAATATAGTCTAATGATATACTGTATGTATGCACATAAAACGACAGTATGATGATTTAGATAAGTATCTCAAACGTGGAAAAGCGTTGGTTGTTTATGGTCCAAGACGAGTTGGGAAAACAACTTTACTCAAACGGTATTTGTCGACAATAAAAATTAAATACAAACTTGATTCCGGTGATAATATTCAAACGCAACACCTTCTAGGTTCTCATGATTTTAAGCAGATTTTTAGTTATTTAGGCGATAATCAATTAATTGCGATAGATGAAGCTCAAAAAGTACCCAACATCGGAATGGCGTTAAAAATTATCGTTGATCAAAAACCAGAGATAGTAACCATAGCCACCGGTTCATCTTCATTTGATCTATCTAATCAGATTGGCGAACCTTTAACTGGACGCAAAAAAATGATTGTGCTTTATCCAGTGTCACAGATGGAACTGAAAAGTGATCTGTCGGAATATGAATTAAAACAAAACATAGAGGACTATTTACTCTATGGGTCATATCCAGAAGTGTTAACAGCTATAAACAAGGAAGAAAAAATCGAGACATTGCAGGATCTTGTAAATTCGTATCTACTCAAAGATATTTTGACTTTAGATAAAATCAAAGGATCAAAAAAGATTTTTGATCTGTTAAAATTGTTGGCGCTTCAGATCGGCAACGAAGTGTCATTAAGTGAACTGGCAAATAATTTGGATATAGACATAAAAACCGTTGGGCGTTATATAGATTTGCTGGAAAAAACATTTGTAATTGTGCGGGCAGGTGCTTTGAGCCGAAATTTGCGATCGGAGATAGTCCATAAACAAAAGTATTACTTTGTTGATACTGGGGTTAGAAACGCAATAATCAATCAATTTAATACATTGGATAGTCGCAATGATGTTGGCGCTCTTTGGGAAAACTTTATTGTGATAGAGCGTCTAAAAAAACGGACATACCAAAATATCTATGGCAATTGGTATTTTTGGAGAACATATTCGCAACAAGAAATAGATTTGATAGAAGAGCGTGATGGTAAGCTGTTTGGTTTTGAATGCAAGTGGTCGGTGAAAAAAGAAGTAAAACCGCCAAAGGAATGGCAAAAAACCTATTCTGGAGCAGAGTTTACTGTTATTACGCCTGATAATTATTTAGAATTTATTGTGTAATTCCCGCCCCTTTCCAGGCGAGTTCGAAATATCATGTTGGTTTTTGTCATTAATAATTTTATGTTACAATAGAATTGTATGAAGAAGTTTTACACTCAAAGTGCGATTGTTTTTGGTTTAGCGGTCATAATGGCTTTGATATTTTCTAATCGAAGTATTGAAAATGTTATTGCTAGTAGTTTTAACCAAAATAATTTAATCTCGGATGGAGCGTTTATTGATAAGGACTCAATGAGTGTAACTGAAATACAGAACTTTTTAAGTGATAAAGGATCATATTTAAAAGACTATTCAAGCGGGGGAAGATCGGCAGCTCAAATTATTTGGGATGCATCGCATGGTTATGGTGATGCGAGCGGATCGATTAATGGTATTAGCGTTACTACTTCGACAGGGACAGTTTCACCGAAAGTAATTTTGGTAACTTTGCAAAAAGAACAGAGCTTAATTTCTCGCACCACTCAAAACGATAGCGCCCTAAATGCGGCGATGGGTTATGCTTGTCCTGATTCGGGTGGTTGTAGTAGTACTTACGCTGGTTTTACCAAACAGGTAGAGAATGGCGCTTGGCAACTGAGATACAATTACGAACGAGCGCAAGGCACCGGTTTTTCCGATTATCAAGTTGGGCAATCAACCACCTTTTCGGATTGGAACGGCAATAATAGCGTAACTTTTGACAACCGAGCAACCGCCTCACTCTATCGTTACACACCCCATGTTTATAATGGTAATTACAATTTTTGGAATATATTTACAAATACTTATAGTTTTGAGAGCCCAGCTTATGGATTCCGTTGGGCAGGACAGTCTGGCTATCCGACAGTTGCACCTGGCTCAACGACAACATTGACGATTACATACACGAATATTGGCTCAAATTCATGGAATAGTAGCACTAACTTAGGTATCTATCGAAGTGAAGATAGAACTTGGGAATCAGGTTGGTACACTTGGGCAAGACCAGCGACCGTTTCACCAAGCTCAGTTGCACCCGGAGAGACTGGAACTTTTTCGTTCAATATTGCAGTACCAGCTAATCAACCAGCTGGAACTTATCGTTTTTATGTTAAGCCAATTCAGGAAAATGTTCGTTGGATTGATGAAGCTGTAGCCTGGTGGGATATCACGGTGCCACATGGTTACACCGCTTCCTGGTCATCTCAAACTGCCTATCCAACTATTGCGCCCGGAGCATCAACCTCTCTAACAATTGCTTACAACAATACTGGTTCATCCACTTG
>Ga0076299_106_pt2 | contig 16675 bp, 15 predicted proteins | sample RifGroA2_FD_67793 | JGI IMG/M metagenome (GOLD analysis project Ga0076299, IMG submission 67793) | Berkelbacteria bacterium GW2011_GWA2_35_9 | reverse complement strand
TACGAGGTTAAACGAAGGTTCGTTTGATCTTCAATACTCTAACTTTCAAAAAGATGATAAAAAAAGAATTTATCTCAAAAAAATTGATTTTTCGGGAAATTTCCGAGGGAATGTAATTGAAGACAGCTCCCGATATTTGATCGAAAAAACCTTGATAAATCTGGGCTTCAAGACAGTCCAAAATGTTAATGAAATTCGGCAAGAAACTGCCGAAAGAAAAGAAATGAGAAATAATATTGAAGTTAATCAATCAACCCTCCCCGCTTCTAAAACGATTGAGCGGGAAGATTATGAACTTTTTTGTACAATTTATTCGTTAAAAACTCGGAAAGATTTTGAGCTTTTTGCTCTAATAAAATTTTCCCTATGGGGAATTTACGGATTAGATATTGAAAAATCCCGATCAACGATTGGAATAGTTTTCAAGTTTGTAGATAATACTACGCAAACTTCAGAATATATTGTCCGTTCGGTCGGACAGACTGAATCCATTGACGAATTGGAAGTCGGTGGGCTCGGTATTTATTATCAAAAAAATGAAAATAAAGACGAAGCGATCGAGTTTTCGAGCTTCGTTAAAGCTTTAAATAAAGCGGGGGTGTTTTTTTATTTATTCCTTAACCATTTTTCCGCAACCCCGGAGGTTGCGGAAAAGGCAAATTTATTTAAGTTTGTTTCTGAGCTCTTCTAAAAGATCTTGATATTTTTGATTACCCGGTTCGAGTTGAACTGCTTTTGAGACCGCTTCTTTGGCTTTTTTATAATCCTCTAATCCAATATTAGCTAAGGCTAAATTGTATAAACGAGCTGAATTATTTGTACCAAAATTGAGTGATTGAGTAAAAAATTCTTTGGCTTCAGTAAATTTTTGATTTTCAAGTGCAATAATTCCCAAACGATTGTAAAGCTTCGGGTCGGTTGAGCTAATTTCTAAAAGTTCTCGATATAATTCTTCCGCTAAAATAACACTTCCCCGTTGTAGCAGATCATCTGCTTTTGCCATTTTATCTTCATAGCTAATTTCTTTATCAGCCAAAACCTCTTCAACCGCTTTTTCCTGCCGTTTAAAATCTACTTTTTCTTCAACTTTTTCATCGCTTAGATTAATGACCTGTCTTTTTTTTGCTAAACGTTTTTCTTTCTGAAAAGCAATATAATCCTTGATTTTGCCAAAAAGATTAAAAGTATTTTTCCAAGTAAATTTTGGAGTTCTTTCAGCTAGCCAGCCGGTTGGCAATTTTCGTGCCACGATAATAAAAACAATTGCGGCTGAAATTAGAATAATAATATTGAGATACATAGATTAATTTAAACTTAAAAATAAATTATCAAGTAAAATTCTTTTGTTTATATTGGCGCTGACTAATCTTTTTTTTACCTCTAGAAGTTTAGCTAACCAAATATATTTTTCTTCCCCTACTTTATTGTTAGCACTTATAATCCAGTTGTCAACTATTGAAACCAGATCATCTCTTTTTGAAAGTTTTAAAGTTAAATCAAACTGTTCTTTAAGAGATAAATTAATTGTCTTCTCCCAATCTCCAAATTCTCCAAAGTTAATTAAATTAATTTGATTAAAATTGTCGATCGAATAGAGCTGGCAGCGAGATTGAATTGTAGCGAGAACTTGTTTTCTGTCCGAGCAAATCAAGATAATTTTCAAATATTCGGGAGGTTCTTCGAGCAGTTTTAAAAAAGCATGGGAAGCAGTGAGTGACAATTTTTCATAATCTAAAATTGCTAATTTCCCTACTCCGGATGGATAAATCTGCGCCCATTTTTCGAGATTTCGAATATCTTTGATGGTAATATTTCTATCAATAACTTCAAAACAGTCCCCGATCGCCAATTTTGTTTCGAGCTTTATTTTATCAATTATTTCGCTACCCCCCTGTTTCGATTCAATTAAAAACGAATGAAAATCATTTTTAATTATTTTATCTATTATTTGAGCTGAATCCATATTAATTATTGTAGTATCAATAATTAATTAAACAAGTTAAAACAAAAATAATCTTAATACAAATCACCAAACTACCATATCACACCTACGATGTGTGATTTGGTTGTGATATACTAATCATATGAGGAAAGATGAATTAATTAATGATGAATACTATCATGTTTTTAACCGGAGTATTGCTAAATTTAAAATCTTTAATTCTGAATTTGATTATCACCGTTTTTTAGAGCTAATTAAATATTACCAATACGAGAGACCTACTTTAAGATATTCGTACTTTAATAGACTGAGCGCAAACTTAAAACAAAACTATCTATCCTCAATGTATGAAAATTCAAAAATAGTTGATATCGTAAGCTATTGCTTAATGCCAACCCATTTTCATCTACTATTAAAACAGAATATCGATGATGGGATAGTTGATTATCTTAGATTGATTGAAAATAGTTATAGTAAATATTTTAATCTTGTTCATAAACGCAAAGGTCCACTTTGGGAAAGTAGGTTTAAAAATGTTCATATCGAAACAGATGAACAAATATTACATCTAACTCGATACATTCATTTAAATCCTACTTCAGCGGGATTTTGCAATAAACCGGAAGAATGGGGTTGGAGTTCATATTCTGAATACACCAATATCACAAATGAATATAAAATTTGTTCTTATAAAAATATCCTTGATATTAAACCAAAAGAATATCAAAAATTTGTTAACGATCGAAAGAAATATCAACAAGAACTATCAAAAATAAAATCTCACCTAATTGACAATTATTCAGGTTAATTACGCAAAAACAACCGTTTCACACATCGTAGGTGTGAAACGGTTGTTTTTTTATAGAAATTATGTAATTATAGAAATATGGAAGATAAAATAATCCAATGTAAGGATTGTAATAACGACTTTGTCTTTACTGGCGGAGAACAAGAGTTCTATAATTCAAAAGGATTCTCGGCTCCAATGCGCTGTAAAGATTGTCGTCAAAAAAACAAACAATCCGGCGGGACAAGCGGAGAAAAAAAAGATAAGGTTTTTAGCGACATTACTTGTCGAGAATGTAAAAAAACCGATCGAGTACCTTTTGCAATCACCGGAAAAGGTGACGATTTACTCTGTAGTGATTGCTGGAAAAAACAGCGAGAAACCGCTACCGACGAAAAATAAAAGATTGATAAAAGCAGTTAAGCTTTATTAGTCTTTTTTGTTTGAGTTTTATAGCACTTTGCGCAAATTCCTTGATTCTTTTTTTTCATAAAACCAAGACTGATCACAATATTTGGATGGAATTTTCTTTTGGTCTTTTTTTGTGAATGTGATACATTATGACCAGTGACAGTTTGCTTTCCGCAAACTACACAACTTCTGTTTTTTTGATAGGTTTTTATCATTTTTACGACTAATTTAATTCTTTAATCTCTAATGCTTTAGTATTTTACACTATTTTTTAATTAATATCAAGATGCTACTATCACTTTTTCAAAATCCTATTATCGCTCTCAGTTTTATTATCGCTCTTTTGATCGGCTTAACAATCCATGAAGCTTCTCACGCTATTTCGGCTAATAAATTGGGCGATGATACTGCCAAATTAATGGGGAGGGCAAGTTTTAATCCGCTCGTACACCTCGATTTGTTCGGAACTCTTTTTCTTTTTATCGTTGGTTTTGGTTGGGGAAAACCGGTTCCGGTCAATCCGAATAAATTCAAAAATCCGGTTCGAGACGAAATTATTGTTTCGTTAACAGGACCTTTTTCAAATATTTTAATCGCTTTGATCTTCGGCTTGATTTTAAGATTTTTTAATCAATATTTTTCAGTACCACTTAACCTATTGTTGACCATCATAATTGCGATTAATTTACGCTTAGCCATTTTCAACCTCCTCCCCTTTCCCCCACTCGATGGTTCGAAAATTTTACAAACATTTATACCTTATAATCGTTATTACCAAATCCAACAATACGGCACAATGTTACTTTTTTTAATCTTTATTTTTGGTGGAACAATTTTTTACTACATAATTACTTTTCCGGCTGATTTTCTCTTTAAACTCTTTGTTGGCACTCCGCCACTCTTCTAAAATTTGAGTCATTTGAAAAATGAGGTAAAATATAATTAGTAGTTACTAAACTAATCGTGTTTTATTAATAAAAAAATAAATGTCATTATCGCTTCGTTACATCAGGGTTACTAATTCAACCAAACTTAAGGATGAATTTCTGACGGCACAAGTTTATAAACTAGACGACAAAACACCTAATCATTTTTTGTTTAATTTGGTAGAAATCAAACGCCCATGGTTGAGAGCTTCCCAAATTGGTCAAGTTATAATTAATAATTTTCAACGATCTTATCTTAAGGGGAAAAACAATGATCAACTATCAAATTTTGAAGACTCGCTCAAAGAGACGAATCTGACCTTGAATAAAATTTATAATTCCGGTGAAACGGATTGGGTCGGTAGGTTATGCGCTTCAATATTACTTTCGGTCGAAAATAATATTCATTTCACAACAAGCGGAGAGACAAAAATTGTTCTTCACCGAAATAATACTATATCAACTATCAATCAGGAAAAAACTAGCGCAAATCCACAAAAAACTTTTGGTGCTATTACTTCAGGTAAAATTCAAAAAGACGATTTAATTATTATCGCCAATAAAAAACTTTTTGATGAGCTAACATTATCTCAAATCTCTGAATCGATTAAAGGGTTAAATTGCCTACAAGCCACTGAAAATATCATCCGTCAAATTAGAAAAACAAACCGAAAATATATCAATTTTATTATAATCGAGGTTCTGGATGAATTAAGCTCTGCCTCAAAAGAACAATTGCCTCAAAATCATTTTTACATTGATCAGGATGTTGAAAAGGTTCATAAAACTGTTGTGAAATTTCTTAAAAAATTTGGTGGAATTGTCGGGACTAAAATATACTTCTTTTCCAAAGGACTTTGGCACAATTCTAAAGTTTTAGCCAAAGAAAAAATTGCGCCTTTTTATCAAAGTAAAATTAAGAAATATTTTAAAACTATCCGCTTAACTCTTGTCAAAGGTGGAAGTAAAACAAGTAACTATCTTTCAAAATCAGGTGAAACAATTTCTGGAAAAATTGATAGTCATATTAGTTACTATAAAGAAAAAACTCCAGCTGATAGCGAAAAACCAAAATCGTCAATCTCATTTGATAAAAACTTAGTCGGTAAAAACCTTTTTACTGTCTATGATTATCAAAATAAATCAGTTGGGAAAGGCGTTTCAAAAATTACCAAAAATATTTATCTTGGCTTTTTAATGATAATAAAATATATCATCCTATCGATTGGTTATGTTTTTAAATTTTTATTCAACCCGAAAAACAAAAAATATTTAATACTCCTTGGCATTATCTTTCTGATTATCATTTTAGTTTTTGGAGTCAGAATGCAACGAAATAGCCAAAAAATTAAGGTATCCCAAACCGAACAACAAGAAATTTTAAATCAAGCTGAAAGCAAATTAGAAGAAGCCAAAACTTCATTGGTTTTCAAAAAAAATGACGAAGCGGAAAAACAGTTAGCAGAAGTTGTGACCTTGCTAGCTAAAATTGATTCGCAATCTTCCCTTTATCCATCCGCTCAACAGAGTTTAAAATCTGCTCAAGAAGAATATGACAAACTAACCAATACGATCCGAAATGAAAATCAGCCAGTTAATAATTATTCTATTTCTAAAATGACTAATATCGCTGGACAAATTTATTTTGTGACAACTGATAAAAAATTATTCAAATATAATCAAACTCTTGAATCGGATGAATTAACCGATTTAACCGAAAGCGGAAATATTTTAGCGATTAGCTCAGACGAAGAAAAAAATATCATCTATATTTTATCTGACACCGGCGCAAAACAATTTCCAATTGAAACTAAAATTGTCGCTCCAATCACCACTTCAACCGATAAAGCTTTTTCGTCAGGTAATTCTATGCAAGTATATATTGGTAATATATATATTTTAAATAATATAGACAAACAAATTTATAAATATTCTAATAACGAAAAACGTTTTTCCGAACGACAAAATTATCTTAAAGAAACATCAAACCTTGAGAAAAGTATTGATTTTACGATTGATGGTTTTGTCTACATACTTCTTTCTGACGGAAATATTATTCGCTATTCTCGTGGTAACGAGCAGAGTTTATCTTTCAAAAATATACCAGCGCCTGACACTGCGATTGTTAATCCAGTTTCGATTTTTACAACTGAAAATAGCAATGCCATTTATGTGCTTGATAAACCTAATGATTATCGTGTTTTGTCCTTTACAAAAAATGGTGATTACCAAAAACAGATTCTAATCAAAAACACCGGTCAACAAATTACTGATCTATTGGTGGATGAAAACAATAAAAAAATCCATCTCGGATCTGACAAAGGACTCTATACTATTAATTTGTAATTCTAACTAAAAATATTATGATTACTAAACAGCAAAGTCGATACGACTACACTCCTACTATAGAAGATGTTGAAGTCACGGGGATTGTTTATAAAATTGTACAGAAATTTGACTTACAAAAAAAACAATTTAAAACGATTGATTTATTTGCCGGTATAGGCGGTATAAGGGTTGGTTTTGAAAATGCCGGATTTAAAACAGTATTTTCTAATGATTTTGATAAAAAATGCGAAAAAACTTTATAGTTAAAATAAACGATAAAAAAATATGAAACAATTAATCATTCCAGATACTCTGAAAGTTGGTGAATTTTATTCAAACGACCAAATTAAATATTCTTTAGAAGTAGCTAATTTGGGAGGGATCAGACCTAAGATCAAAAACAATGAACTCGATTTTATTGTTTTGATAACTTCTGTTGAAGAAACTAAAAATAGTGTACGTAACCCCTATGCTGATAAAATTGAAGGCGATATTTTAACATACACAGGTTCTGGGTTACAAGGAGATCAGTATATTTCGGGTGTAAATAAAAGGATCATTGAACAAAAAGTGAAATCTGTTCCAATTCTTGGTTTTTTAAAAGAGGGTGTAAATCAGTATAAATTTATTGGTTTTTTGTTTTTATTAAGAAATTATCAAGATTATCAAATTGACAACCAAGGTAACCTTAGAACAGTTTGGCTTTTTGAATTTCAAATATTTTCAAAAATCCCCGTATTGAAAATAGAGAATTTCAATGATATGTTTTTTCCATTCTATAATCAATTTAAAAAAGAAATTTTACCAGAAGACACGATTATTGATTCTCTACTTTCTGGGAATAAAGAAGATAATTTTATTTTACCAAAAATAAATGAAGAGACATTAAAAAGTATTGAAACTTTGAAAAAAAAATTATTGACTATAAATCCCTATGAGCTAGAAATTTTAATTGCAAAACTTATTGAACATACAGGATTTAATAATGTTGAAGTTACTAAAAAAAGTGGGGATGATGGAATTGATATAAATGCACTGTTACAACATAGATTTAGCTTTGACCTAAATTATCAGTTTCAAGTTAAAAGGTGGAAACATTCAGTAGGCAGAAAAGAGGTAGCAAATTTGAGAGGAAGTTTAGGCTTTAACAATTTTGGAGTAATTATTTCAACAAGTCACTTCACTTCAAGTGCTATAAATGAAGCTCGGGGAATAGGAAAATCACCAATTAATCTAATTGGCGTGAATAATTTATATGAAATTATTAAAGAAACGAAATTTACTCTTTAAGAATATCCCGTCGGGTTTACCTCAAAACTATTAAAGTTAAGAAAATAAAGATTACCCTATTCAGATTTTAGACCAAACAAAGTTAAATTTTTTGCCCACATTTTGTTTGCCATACTTTATCTCCTGTAATATTAATAATAATTTACTTGAATAGTTTTTATTTTTACAGCTCTACGCTTTCTTTTTCGTTCGGAATACTTAGATTGCTATAACCATTTTCAATCAATCTATTTTTTAAGCCTTCCGATTCAATTTCTTCACCGTGAGTAATAAATATATGTTTATTTTTATCTCCATCATCGAGCCAATTAATAATTTGATGACTGTCGGCATGAGCCGAGTAGCCACCAATTGCCTTAACTCTACAACGAACTGAATGTCTTTCCCTATCAATCTTAACTGACTTGATACCATCATATATACTTCTTCCTAGTGTCCCTTGAGCTTGATAGCCAATAAAAAGTATCATATTTTTTTTATCACTTATATACCTTTTAGCGTGATGAACAATCCTGCCTCCATCCATCATTCCGGCTCCAGCGATAATAACTTTAGCCCCTCGTATATTGTTAATCGATTTAGATTCTTCGGTAGTCATCGTTTCTTTCAAAGTCGGGAATTTAAAAATATCCCCATCTTTTATTTTAGAATCTCTGGCTGATATATTCCAATAATTTGGAAATTGTTTATATACTTTTGTAACATTAATTGCCATTGGACTGTCTAGAAAATAGGGTACTTTAGGCAATCTATGCTGATCAAAAATTGTATCCATTTGATAGAGCAGTTCTTGAGTCCTCTCAATTGCAAAAGAGGGAATTAAAACTGTACCGTTTTGAGAAATCGTATCGGTGATATTTTTTATTAATTTGTTAGTTTTTTCGGTCGCTTTTTCGTGAATTCTCGATCCATAAGTTGATTCACAAACAACATAATTTGATTGAGGTATTTTAGCAGTATTATTTAGTAGCGGATTAGGACAATTACCTAAATCTCCTGAAAACACTATACTTTTTTGTTCCCATTCAATTTTTACAAAACTTGAGCCTAGTATATGCCCAGCATCATAAAATGTAGCACTAAAGTCATTAGTGATATTTACTTTCTGATTATATCCAACTACTTGAGTTTGTTCAAAGATCTGAATAACATCCTTTTCCTGATGGGTTGGCTCCCTCATTAATCCAAAAGCATCTTCTAAAACAATCTTCGCCAATTGTTCCGTTACTTCTGTCATATATATTTTTCCCTTAAACCCATCGGCTATCATTTTTGGCAATCTGCCAATATGGTCAAGATGAGCATGAGTGATAATAACGGCGTCAATACTACTTGGATCATAATCAAAGCTCTGTATATTTCTTTCTTCGCTCTTTCTCCCGCCCTGGAAATAGCCACAATCTACCACAATTTTAGAATTGTTATGCTCTAGCAAATAATTAGATCCAGTCACTTCTCTGATCGCACCTAAAAATGATATTTTCATATAATATATATTACATTTTTTCTGGGTTGCTGATACCCAGCAGTTTGAATGCTGTTTCGTATATATTGATAATTGAATTAATCAATACTAATTTTTCCGCTTCATTTTTTGAACCAATTATTTTTTCTTTCTCATAATAAATATGTACTTCTTTAGTGAAATAATGTAAGAATTTAATTAAATCTGTCACTCGGTAAGTTAGACTAATATTGGTAATTATTTCTTTGAACCCAATTAAATTGCGAGCTAATTTTTTTTCATTTTCGCCAAGCTTTTTTAGTCCAATTGTTTTTTGAAGTTTAATTTTTTTTCGAATTTTTTTGTATCTAACTAATCCATATTGCGCATAGTAAATTGGGTTTTTGGAAGATTTTTCTTTGGCTTTTGAAATATCAAAAACAATCTCCTTGTTTGGATCATAACTTAATATAATATACTTTGCGACATCGCTACTAACTAGATCGGAAAACGTATCAAGGGTTATTATTTTACCAGCTCGTTTTGATATTTTAGTTAATCGGTTATTTTCGATCACTTTTATTAATTGAAATAAATTAACAACTATATTATTCTCTGGATAGTTGAAAGCTTTTGCGACTGCTTTAATTCGATTAATATAGCCATGATGATCAGCCCCCCAGTAAAATATTATTCTCTCATAGCCTCGATCAATTTTGTCTTTTAAATAAGCGATATCGGAAGCAAAATAGGTATTTTCTTTATTTTTTTTAATAACTACTCGATCTTTTTCATCACCCAATTCTTTAGTTTTCATCCATACAGCACCGTTTTTAGAATATATTAATTTCTTTTCTTTTAATAGTTTAATTGCTTCTTCTACCTTTTTTGGATAAAGTGCGCTTTCTTTGAACCAAATATCAAACTCTAGATTATTTTTTTTCAAACTTGGTCGTATATATTTATCTAGAATATATTTTGATAACTCGACAACTGATATATTCTTGTCAGTAATATCTTGTTTTATCTCGGTAATATATTCTCCTTGGTATTGATCCGATTCGCCGAAAATTGATTTTTTCAATTCTTTAATTTGATTGCCAAAATCATTGATATAATATTCTCGATCAACTTTATGACCAACGATTTCTAAAATATTCGCTATTGCACACCCTTGATAACCACCCCTTGCATTACCGATAGAAAGTGGACCGGTTGGATTAGCGCTGACAAATTCGCAATTAATTTTTTCTACATCTGTTGTTTTTAAATCGGCATTTAATTCTTTAATTTTTGAATAACGATTTATTATTTCAAGATAGACTTTCTCTGTAAGAAAAATATTAATATAACCTGAATTAGTTTCGACTTTTTCAATAAAATCGAGCTTATTTAATACTTCAATTATTTTTTCGATCGCTTTTTCATCTTTAATAATTAAACCAAGATTGAGACTATAATCGCCAAAATTTTGATTTTCTAAATTAAATCTTACTAAATACTTATCCTTAAATTGAGATAAATTTAACTTGGTTAAAAGAGTATTAACAATTTGAATAATTTGGTTTTTCATAATTATAGTTTAGCTTGTTTATATCTTAATAAGATTCTGCTATAATGTAAAGGAGTTTGGTGATATAATTTTAATTATGAAATTTATCAATCCTCTTAAAATTAGAAAAGTAAAAGATTTTAAATTAACTAAAAGTCGACGCAAGAAACTGCTTAAATTTATTGGTTATTCTTTTTTGGGTATAATTATTTTTTCAATCTTGTTATTTGTTTGGTATTCAAAAGATTTACCTACTCCTAATCGAATAAAAAACCGTAAAATCGAACAAGCTACCCAGCTTTATGACAGAAATGGTAAAATGCTTTACGCTATCTCGGGCGATCAGAAAAGAATAATGCTTGAGGGAGACAAAATTCCGGATGTGGTTAAAAATGCGACTGTCGCAATTGAAGATCAAAAATTCTATCACCATATTGGAATCGATTTTCGTAGTTTTGTTAGAGCAGTTTTAACCAATTTAACAGCTCGTAGTTATGCTCAAGGTGGTTCAACTATCACTCAACAATTAGTTAAAAATGCCCTACTTTCTCCTAAAAAAACCATTAGTCGAAAAATTAAAGAGTTAATTCTATCACTTGAATTGGAAGCAATTTATTCTAAAAAAGATATTTTGACTATGTACCTTAACGAAATTCCTTACGGTTCAACTGTCTATGGAATTGAAGCAGCCAGCCAGACATTTTTGGGTAAATATGTTGGAGAACTAACTTTAGCGGAAGCAGCAGTTTTAGCAGCATTGCCACAAGCGCCTTCGTACTTTTCCCCTTATGGTTCAAATGTGGAAAAATTAATGACTCGGAAAGATAGAGTTTTAGACGATATGGTTAAAATGAGTTATGTTACTCAAGAAGAAGCCGATACAGCTAAAAAAGACAAAATTTCGTTTGTGCCAAAAAAAGATTCAATTTTAGCCCCTCATTTTGTTTTTTATATTCAAGAATTGTTAGAAGAAAAATATGGTAAAGAATTAGTTTCGCAAGGTGGTTTAAAAGTTACTACCACTCTTGATTTGGATGTTCAAGGAAAAGCACAACAAGCAATCGATGATAACACTAAAAAATTAGATCGTTATGATGCCACTAATGCTTCTCTAGTCGCTATTAAACCGGGTACTGGGGAAGTACTAGCTATGGTTGGTTCGAAGGATTATTTTAATAATGATATTCAGGGTCAAGTAAATATTACCACCAGTCAGCGACAACCGGGTTCGTCATTTAAACCAATTGTTTATGCGACTGGCTTTAAGGAAAAATATAATCCAGCTTTTGTTCTTTATGACTTGAAAACTGATTTTGGTAATTACTCACCGGATAACTACAATGGTAGTTTTTCAGGTCCAGTCACCATCCGTCATGCGCTTTCCAATTCATTAAACATCCCAGCTGTAAAAATGCTTGGTCTGGTTGGGTTGAAAAACGCCTTACAAACTGCTAGTGATCTTGGAATTACAACCTTGAACGATCCTGATCGCTATGGTCTAGCGTTAGTGCTTGGGGGTGGTGAAGTTATGCCAATTGAGATGGCAAACGCTTTCGCAGTTTTTGGTAACCAAGGCAAATATGCTCCAGTCAACCCAATTCTTAAAGTAGAATTATCTGATGGGGAAGTTATGGAAGAAAATAAACCTGATGAGTATAATCCTAAGCAAGTTTTGGATGATCAAATCGCTTTTATGATTTCTGATATTCTTTCTGACAACCAAGCTCGATCAACTGTTTTTGGATTCAGCAATAATCTTGCTTTCACAGATCGAAAAGTAGCTGTAAAAACAGGGACTACTCAAGAATTTCGAGACGCCTGGACGGTTGGTTATACTCCTCAAATTTCAACGGCAGTTTGGGTTGGAAACGCTGATAATAAGGCAATGAATAAAGGAGCTGACGGTTCGGTAGTCGCCGCTCCAATTTGGCATCAATTTATGAAAGAATATTTAAAAGATAAACCAGTTGAAAATTTCACTCGCCCAGACGGAGTTAAGCAAGTTAAGGTGGATAAATTATCTAATAAATTGCCTTCTGATTACTCGCCCGAAACTGTTTTTGATTGGTTTGCCAGTTGGCAAATTCCGAACGATGTTGATGATATCCATATCAAGGTTAAAGTCAACCGAATGAATGGAAAACTGGCGACTTCCGATACACCTGCTAACTTAGTTGATGAAGTTCTGTATAGTAACATTCATAGCGAAAAACCGGATAATTCGAATTGGGAAAATCCAGTAATTGCCTGGGCTGAAAAAAATGGGCTATTTAAAAAGCCTCCAACCGATAAAGATGATATGTATTCTTCGGGTTCAAACAAAATCAGTTTTTCGAGTCCTACTGACAATCAAAATTTAGGTGGTGCCCAAGTATTGAAAGTAAATATTACCAATGCATATTCAATAGAATCTGTTCGTTATGCAATTGATGGAGTTGAGGTTGCCTCTTCAACAGCCGGTCCAAATTATGAAACAACATATGATTTTAGCCAACTGCCCTTAGGTAGTCACACACTAGTTGCAATTGCAACTGATCAAAATGATGTTACTTTCTCAACTCAAATTAGTGTTAACACTTCAGACAATCAAGCGCCTGAAATTAGCAATATTAAAATCCTTCCAACATCAACTAGTTCGACAATCACTTTTTCGAGTAATGAAAATTCAGTTTCATATATTAATTATTCGACTAATCAAACCTCTCTTTCAAGCAAGACTAGTTCTGAATTAAATTCTAGAAAAGAACACTCTATAATAATTCCTGGATTAACTGCTAATACAAAATATTACTTTCAGATTATTTGTCAGGACGGAAGTGGAAATTCAGCTTCATCTAGCGCTTATAGCTTCACTACTTTGCCGTAGTTTGTCGTAGATCGATGACCTGAAATTCGATTTTTTTTTGCCCTCCCCAAGTATTAAGAATTATTTTTCCACAGATATCATAATTTTCTCGATTTCTAATTTTTTCACTCTGCGGAAAACTGAAATATACAGCTTTTAATTTTCTATCAATTAAAAAACTAAGATGGTTTTTTTCTTTTCCAATTTCCCTCACATCAGAGATATTAACATTTTTAAGCATAATAACAGGTTGCCTGTGTCCTTCGCCAAACGGTCTTAATTTTTCAATTAAATAATATAATTTTAAATTTAGCTCATCACAATCATTTGTCCTAGCATCAATATTTATTTTTTTAGTTAATAATTTACTATCAATAGTTGCACTTGCAAACTGTGTAATTGCTTCTCGAAATTTATTATATTTTTCTTTTTTTATTCTCAAACCAGCTGCCATTTTGTGACCACCAAAACTTTCAATATTTACTTTATTTTTTTCAAGCGCTTGTTCAACATCAAAACCTTGAATTGATCGGGCACTTCCAATTAATTGATCTTTTTTTTCTTTAAATACAATCGCTGGTAAATAATATTTATCAACAATCTTACTGGCTACTAAGCCTAAGATTCCTTCTTGCCAATTTTCGCTTTTGACAATAATTATTTTATCCTCTTTTTTCAACATTTTTTCAATCTTGACTTGAGCTTCGCAAAATGCCTCTTTCATCTGTACTTGTCGTAAGCGATTATTTTTATCCAATTTTTCAGCTAATATTTTAACATTTTTGCGATTATTTTCAAATAATAGATTAAACGAATCAATTGGGTCCGCCATTCTACCACTAGCATTTAATCTCGGTCCAATTTGAAATCCTACGCTATATTCATCTATTTTTTCTGGATCGATTGAAGCTATTTCGATCAATTTTTTTAGACCAATATTTTTTGTTTTAGATAAAACTATTAAACCAAATTTTGAAATCAGCCAGTTTTCACCAACCAACGGCACAATATCAGAAATTGTTGAAATACAAGCTAAATCCAAAAACCATTTAATTTCTGGTTCAGAAAACATTTGAAATTCAAGGTGTATGGCATATAATAATTTCCAAACTAACCCTCCAGCTGAAAAGTCTTTGAACGGATATTTTTCATTTTTATTTTTTAAGTCGATAACTGCCAAAGCGCTTTTCGGGTAAAGATCCTTAATTATTAAATGATGATCGATTATTATTAAATCAATTTTTTTTTGTTTAAATTTTTCAGCTATTACTTTTGCAGTTATCCCAACATCAACTGCAATTACCAAACTACATTTTTTATTGGAAAAGTAATCTAATGACTTTTCGGAAATTCCGTAACCTTCTTGACGAGTTGGAATAAAAACAAACAAATTTTGATTATATTTTGAAAAAGCTTTATACAGCATCGCTCCAGACGGAATACCATCTGCATCATAATCGCAAAATATACCAATATTTTCTTGGATATCGAGTGCTTTTTTAATCCTTTTAATGCTTTTTTCTAGTCCACCAATCAATCTCGGATCAGTTTGGTCGCCAAAAAAATTTGGTTTCAAGTATTTATTTAATTGAGATTTAGAAATATTCCTTGACTCAATAATTTGGTCAAATATTTCCTGATTCTTATTTTTTGGCACAACCCACTCGTATTTCATATTAAAATAATAAAATATTTCTTTATCTTTTAATTTTTATTTTTTACCTTATTTGTAGTACCCGTAACCCTCAACTCTTAGATCAACATATTCTTTGATATTTTCTTTATCCTTTTTAACCAACTCATCCAAAACAGTCAGCTGGTAAGCTAAAGGAACCTGTGTATAAAAGATAACTCTTTTTGAACTTTTTGTATAGACTGTTATTACAAATAACGATTCACCGATTCCAAAATGATCAATCTCTTCACTCAAAATTGCCGGTAATTTTATTTCAATTGAACGAATAATACTTGTCAATTCATTCGAAACTAATTTATCTCCTAATTTGATTGGAAGATTTTTTTCGTCTTGAATTCGTTTAATATCAATTTTTTCAGTCTCAGCAAACACAACTCCTTCTTTATCAACTAAATATTTTCTGCCTTGAGTCTCCCAAATCAACTCAGTATCTCTTTCTTTAAGAAATATTTTTAAAGTATTGGGAAATCCGACAACTACTTTTACATCTTTAATGATCGGCAACTTCTCTTTAATATCTTTCTTAATTTTTCTTGATCCAAACCTAAAAATATTTTTACCATTAATTGACTGAATATACTCAACTGTTGAATCGTTATAGTCACCGATTAGGTCAATATTTTTAATTGAAAAATAGGACGAATAAAAAAGCAAATAGATAAAAAATATTATTAAAAAAAGCGTTATGAAAAATAATACTTGAGAAAAATTTGTTTTGTTCTTACTTTTCTCTGGTTTAAATTTTTCTGTGCGTTGAATTATCTTATAGTTCGTATATATTTGCCTACCTGAACTTTTTTCTTTTTTAACACTTGGTATAAAATCAAGAAATTTCATAATAGAACTAAATTAAGCCAAATGTTTTTCTATCCGCAATATCTGATTATATTTGGCTATTCTTTCTCCTCTGTTTGGAGCGCCTGCTTTGAAATATTTTGCACCAGTCGCAACTGCTAAGTCTGAAATAAATGTATCTTCTGTTTCACCGCTTCGATGAGAGATTTGAAAACTGATATTATTTGCTTTGGCAAAATTTATTGTCTTAATCGTTTCTGTGAGCGTGCCAATTTGATTCGGTTTAATTGAAATACTATTGGCTAATTTATCCTCAACTCCGTTTTTTAATAAGTTAATATTTGTTGAAAAAAGATCATCTCCAACTACTGCTATCCGTGAACCAATCGCACTCGTTAACCCCTGCCAAAGAGTTAGATCTTGGTCGTGAAATGGATCTTCAAGCATCTCGATGGGATACTCATCAACTAATTGTTGATAAAAATTGAGAGGTGTTTTTGGGTAAGCAATTGTAGATAAATCTGGAATATAATTGGCTGCTATATCAACTGCAATCATAATATCCTCCCTTGGTTTGTAGCCCGATTCGATTATTGCCTCAACTAAAATTTCGATTGCTTCCTCATTACTGTTAAGCCGGGGGGCAAATCCACCCTCAT
>Ga0076299_104_pt1 | contig 18622 bp, 21 predicted proteins | sample RifGroA2_FD_67793 | JGI IMG/M metagenome (GOLD analysis project Ga0076299, IMG submission 67793) | Berkelbacteria bacterium GW2011_GWA2_35_9 | reverse complement strand
GTTTCAAAATAGGCTTGAGGAAGAAAAAAAGATTAATGAAACTGGAGCGATGAAAACAACAAGGTTCGGTGCTATTTCTGGTTTTCCGTCTCAATTTGCTGTTCATATGGAAATTAATAAAGATTCAGTTCAGAATACCCCAGAATCATTGCAGGATTATATGGCAGGAAGAATAATTGGTGCTATTTTAAAAGATAATGAGGTAAGACAGGGAGCGATATCAAGAATGAAAAAAAATGATAGTTATAATGCCGAAAATCTTGATTTAGATGATAACGATGATAATAGGGAAAAAAGAGAAAAGGCAAGAATAACATATTTATCAATCGCAAATTCGATCAGAAGAAATAAAAATGAACAGGAACTAACCAATGCAGACGATCTAACAAGTAATGATAAAGAAAGAGTCCAGTCCCAATTATTATTAACTACTCTAAGGGGTGATTTTTCTGGTGGAATGAACCCAAGAGACCAATTGCTCTATTATGGCAAGATAATATCAGAAGCGACTGGTGAAAAGTTCGTGCCACGTGCTTTTGCACTTGCTAACTTATGGGTCAGGGAGCATGCAGCAAACGCAAGACATGGTTTTTATAGAGACAGATCAATGGCAGATGTAAATAGTGCACTTAAAGCATCGAATATTGATGAAAATGTTGCTAGATACTACGATTACAATGGCTCCCCAGAAAAGCCAGTAAACAGTCCTGGTGGTTGGAACCAACCCCAACAACCACCCCAACCATCTCGCCAAAACAGCCAATCTGAAATTGAGAGTCTTGAGAGAGAGAAGAGTAGGTTGATTGATGAAAGAAGAAAAACAAGTGTGCCATTGGAAAGGGCACAATTTGACAAACAGATTCAAAATTTATCAGAACAAATTAAGAATCTCCAAAACCCATCCGCTCATGCATCAGCAATTCATGCATCAGCAATCGAACCACCAATTGTACAAGTTGATACGAGCGGAACAGAAATGGGTGGTGTAACAGCCGATTCCGTGACTGCTGAAAACGCCACAACTGATCCGGAGGCGGTGCAGAATCAGTATTTGGATGCGTTGATAGGTCAGATCACAGAAGCGATTTCGGAGGGAATGAAAGAGGGTTTTACTGGGTTGGATTTGTCCAAAATTAAAGTTGATACTGGCAAAGCTCAACTTGATGCGTCAACGGCTCTGGCACCGTTTCAGTTGCAAAGCTTAGCTAGAGTGACTGACTTGCGGGAAAGAGTTTTTCGTATGCGGATGTTAAAAAGCTTGAAAAATATCGCTGTAGCGTCTGGTAAAAAAGAACCCGGGCAAGAAGAAACAATTAATAATGAAATTAACAATATTGAAACCAGCATTGACCAATCGTTTGAAAAAGGCGAAGTACCAACCGTCGAAACAGTCATAGCTAATAATCCAACGATTAAACATTATATGGCTTCTAACCCGGAACAAGCTGAAAGTATAAAAAAAGAGATTAACAATTACATTAATATCACAGCGACTCAGGAAGAGTTAATTAAACACGATTTTGGTCCAGCAATGGAAATGATTCGAGGCTCAATGCACGGTATTATTGCCAATTCGTCTGTGCCGGAAAATTCTACTGAAAAACCACCAGTAATGTCAGCGCCGAAAAATATTGGCAGAGGTGGAGTGGCGGAGCCAACGATGCAACAACCAGAAACAGCTAGTCGACCGCAGAGCGCAAAATTTGGGGATAATTTACAACCATCAAGCCCGACGACACCGACAAGCGGTAATCGATTTGAAACGAGCGAATCAGCAAACAAACCAGAAACGAGCGATATACAGTTGGAAGAGACACCGGATTTTGATGAACCTAAATAATTTTCAATACATTGACTAATTAATAATTAATATCTCAGAATGCAAAATCACAATTCAAATTTTAAAATCGATTTCTACAAAAGATTAATAAAATTTTCCATTAGTGTTATTTACTTTTGTAATGATATTAGGAAGGATAGAAACTTATGGTCTGTTGCTGATCAATTAATCCGTAGCGCTACGTCGATTGGAGCAAACATTATTGAAGCCAAGGCAGCAAGTTCAAAGCTAGATTTCCTGAAATATTTTCAAATAGCTCTCAAAAGTGCTAATGAAACAAAGTATTGGTTAATTATAGTCAAAGAAACATGTCCGAATTTACTACAAAAAGCCGATCAAATATTAAAAGAAGCAGAAGAAATTACCAAGATTATCAGTTCAGCTATACTAACTATGAAAGGTAAAAAAAAATTATGAATTCTAAACTAGATTCTGAATTATGAGATATTAAATCTTAATTATAAAAATATGAAACTAGACTTAAACAAAGTAAAAAAGTATCAGGATTTTCTTGAAAAAATGCTTGAAAAAAGCTCGAGTGAAACAATACAAAAATTTACCAAAGAAGAATCGTCGTTGTTGTCAAAACTGATTCCCGGTTTTGATTTTCAAATTGCCGAAGAGGATAAACGGATAAAAATCATTGGGGCGATTGAAGCGGCGGAAATATTGCTCAACGAAAAAATGCAGAAAAAGTTGCAGAAAGCGCAGAGCTGGGCGGAAGTTGATCGGATGACTATGAATATTATGGCGGGGAGAGAGCTGGAAGAATATAACAAGAGTAAAGAGAAAATAGAAAAGAACAAAGATGAGAAAAGCTCCGACACTCCGGTCGGAGTGTCGGTGACCCAAAGTAATGGATCCTCAGAAAAAAAGTGGCACCAAGGTAAATAATTAAAAATTAATATCTCAGAATTCAGAATCTAATCCAAAATTAATAATCATTGTTTTTGAATTCTTAATTTGATTGTTAACTATGGGATCTTAATTATTAATTGAATTTTATGCTTTTTACTAAAAAAGGAGATAAAGGGAAATCGTCAACGATCGACAAAAAAGAGATTGCTAAAAGTAGTTTAGTTTTTGATGTAGTTGGCACATTTGACGAATTGAATAGTTGGCTAGGGTTAGTCAAGCTAAATATAAAAAAAGTCGATAAAGATTTAGTTGAAAAGATTCAGCAAAATATTTTAAATTTTTCAGCTATTATCGCCGGATATAAAAATGGCAAACAGAATTGGGAAAACGAGACGGAATTATTAGAAGCGTATATTGTAAAAAATCAAAAATATATTCAAAAATCCGGTTTTATTCTGCCCGGAAAAAATAGCACTAGCGCTAGTTTTCATATTGCCCGAACCGTTTGTCGACGAGGGGAGCGAAAATTATCCAAATATTATTATCAAAACAAATCAAAAGCACTAACTCCAATCGTCAGCTATGTCAATCGTTTAAGCGACTTTCTGTACCTCATGGGACTCAAATACTAAGAAATATTAACAACTTAATAATAGTACTTGGATAACGATCGTTAGTCAGGTACTATTATTTACAGGGTAAATAATGTAGTATTGGGGGGATTTTTTGAAAATCTTTTTCGATCTCAATTTTGGTTGACGGGTGATAGAGACCGGCGGCGGGGTGATAGCTGGGAAAATAATCGCCTTTTTTGCCCTTAATTAACTTGCCGTGGAATTCGCCAATCGAAATATTTTTTTCAATTATTTTATCTCTATCCCACTCAAACATTTTTTTAAGCGCATGGCGACCAAGCGTGATGATTAATTTTGGTTGAATTATTTTAATCTGTCGTTCCAAGAACGGAAAACAGGCTGAAATTTCTTCCGGCAATGGATCACGATTTCCCGGCGGACGAAATTTTTCAATATTGGCGATAAAAACATCTTCTCTTTTTAAATCAATACTGGCGAGTAACTTATCCAACAATTTTCCAGCTGCCCCAACAAACGGACGACCCAATTTATCTTCTTGTTCACCCGGCGCTTCACCGATAAATAAAATATCAGCATCCGGGTTTCCTTCGCCCGGAACGGCTTGTGTCGCACCTACCCTAAGTGGACAGATTGAGCTTTTGAGCTCCTGAGCAATTATTTCTAATTCTTTAATTTTAAATTCTAAATTGTGTTTCTTCATTCTGAGATCTTAATTTTGAATTTGATTTGTTGACGTTGTCGGTACTATCAAATAACTATTTGTATTATTGAGTAGTTCTTTAAACTTCTCAAGCGTTGTTGAACCTCGAACTCTAAGGCGAGGCAAAATTAACGGATTATGGACTGAAAAATCAGCGATTTGCTCGACCGTCGTTAATCCATATTTTATTTCCGATTTTTCAATAAGATCAATTAGATTCTGATCAAATTGCCCAGACGGGTAAGCTAAAATATTTGAATATTTGCTAGTAATCGACTGTAAAATATTTGAATTTTCAGATAGTTCTTTAATAATATTTGAATCGGACGCATTAGTCATATTGATATGAGTTTGAGTATGGAGCCCAAATTCGATTCCATAATTGTCTAATATTTTTATTTGATCAGCGCTTAAATAATTATCTTGATTGATTTTTCCGCCAATCATAAAAACGGTGGCAGAAAAATTATTGGTTTTTAAAATTGGATAAGCGTTTTCGTAAAAATCTTTATAACCATCATCGAAGGATAAAATTATTGGATTTTCCGGAAAATTTTGCTTATTCTCAATTAAATAATCAATATCTTCGAACGAAAGAGTTTGATAATTTTGGCTTTTTAAATAACTTAATTGGAGAGCAAAATTTTCCGGAGTGACGGACAAACTCCAGCCAGTCGGATCGGTTGATTTATCAACACTTCGTACATAATGATACATTAAAATAGGTACTTTTTGAGAACGGTTGGCTGACGATTTATTTTTTGAAAAACGATATGGAATCAATTTTTTAATATTATTTTCTAATGATGTAATCGTGCCATTGTTTTGAGTATTATCAATTGCACTTGCAAAAAATATTGCAAAAATGATTAGCAGCAGACCGAAAATGATGAGGGTGATTTTATGGAACATAATACATACAAATTAAGAATTAAGATCTCAGATCTCAAAATTTAATTGATAATTGATAATAATTATAAATTCTAAATTGTGATTATTAATTCTGAGATATTAATTTTGAATTATATATGTTACTTGAAGAACCCCCAAAACCCATAACTGGCAAATTTCTGGGCTTCAGCTTTAACGGATTCGGAAAAAGATTGATTGGGTTTTGCAGTTGCAAGATTTTTATTCATATTTTTAGCCGACATTGACCAACTTGGATTATTGTCATCAAAACCTTCTTCGATATAGTCAAAGGCAAAGTCGTATTTTTTTGTCATTGAATAAATATCCTGTGGCGTTTGAGTTTTTAGTTTTCCAATAACATTTTCTTCAAGCTCAATAAAAAGCTCAACAATATTACTTTGATATGGAACATGGAAACTATCATTTTCTTTGTCTGGGTGGGCACTAATAGCAATTAAATTAGTCTGGAATTCAGCGACCGTTTTGCTGTTTAGAAATGCCCCAACAATATCGGTCGTTCTTTCCGCACCTTGGTGTTTTTGACCAACCTTTTGGATATAGCCAGAGTCATAAGCTTCACCAAAACTTTCAATCAGCCGAGTAATTTTAGAATTTCCTGCGATCAATGGTTCAAGCGAGTGAGCATATTCATGAGCTAAAATATGTTTTTGCTCGGCTTCAGTTTTGTTCTTAAAGTAATGGGGTTTTAGCTCCAGTGTGCTTTCTAGTGGGTGATAAAGCGCATCAATCATTAATCCACTTCCAGATTTTGCATGACTAGACAATTCATTAAGATCCTGATCTTTATCTGAAATATTAATACTTCTAATTAGGGTATGAAAAATTCTTGGATCAACTCCTTTTTTTTCAGCAATTTGTTCCCGTAAACGGGAAATTAATTTGATCTTTTCATCTCTAGATTCAGGAATTTTTGATCGTTCAATAGTCAATGGTGGTTCTTTTTCCATAATAATATTATACAGTAGGTTTTGGAAGTTTAATAGAATAAGGTAATAATTAAGAATTAAGATCTCAGATCTCAAAACCTAATTTAGAATTAAGAATTATTTTGAATTTTAAATTTTGATTTGTCATTTTGTCCAGCCAGAGGCGGATCTGCCTTTGGCATGACATTTTGAGATTTGAATTTTGAATTATGTTTTTACTTATCAATAATAATTTGATAAAGTAAAAATACTATGTTTTGGGCAGATGAATTAATAAAAAAAATTATAAAAGAACGAAAGCTAGATGGTTATTTAGTGACGGATGAAAAAACACCATCAGGCAGAGTTCATGTTGGAGCTTTGGAAGGTGTTCTGTATCACAGCACAATCGCTAGATCTCTAGAAAAAAGTGGTAAAAAAACGGTTTTTCAATATGGATTTGACGACTACGATCCAATGGACTCGTTACCGATTTATATTCCAAAAGAGTACGAAAAATATATGGGAATTCCGCTTTCCGAAATTCCAGCTCCAGACGGAAAAGGCAGTTTTGCTAACTATTTTGCCGATGAATTTATTGAGGTAATTAATAGTTTGGGGATTGAGCCAAAAATTGTTTATACATCAAAAATGTATAAACAGGGTGAATTCAATCAGTCAATTAAAATCGCTCTCAATAAAGCAAATATTGTTAGAGAAATATATAAAAATATTGCCAATCAAGATAGACCCTATGATTGGTTTCCAATTCAGATGATTTGCGAGAAATGTCATAAAATTGGCACAACTCGAGCTTATGCTTGGGATGGAGAAAAAGTATCTTATGAATGTGGAGAAAATTGGGTAAAGTACACCCAAGGTTGCGGGCATAAAGGTGAACTATCGCCACTTAACGGAAACTCAAAACTGCCATGGAAAGTTGAATGGGCTGCCAAATGGTCTATTTGGAAAAGTGATGTTGAGGGAGCGGGAAAAGATCATATGACAAAAAATGGTAGCCACGATATAGCAAGTGAAATTGCACGGCAAGTTTATGGCATAAAAACTCCGGAAAAATTTCGCTACGAATTCTTTTTAGTAGGCGGAAAGAAAATGAGTTCGAGCAAAGGTTTGGGTAATTCAGCTAGGGAAGTTAGTGAAGTATTGCCAGCAGAATTGTTAAAATATTTGATTGTTAGAAGCAACCCAAAGATTCAGTTAAATTTTAATCTTGACGGCAAAACAATTTCCCAACTTTATAACGATTTTGATCGTGCTCATACTCAATATATTACAGATCCAAAGAGTGACGAAGCTAAAATTTATGAATACTCTAAAATTTCTCAAGAGGTTCCAGAATATCTGATGCGTTTTTCAAAAATTGTTTCATATATTCAAATATCATATTTAGATATTGAAAAAGAAGCCGAAAAAGAAAAAGGATCAAAATTGACTGAAGTTGATAAAAAAGATTTAGCTAATCGAATAAAATATGCTCGAATCTATTTGGAAAAATTTGCTAGCGAAGATGAAAAGTTTGAAATCCAAAAAGAAATACCGAAAGTAAAATTGAATGATAGTCAAAAAAAATTACTTGAAAAAATTGCTGATCTAGTTGCAAGAGAGAGTGAACCAGAAATAATTCACAATTATATTTATGAAACTGGTAAAGTATTGGGCTTGAAACCGAAAGAAACATTTGAGACAATTTATCAAATATTTCTTAATAAAACCTCCGGTCCAAAAGCCGGTTGGTTCCTAGCAAATTTGGATAAAAATTTTGTGTTTAAAAGAATAAAAGAAGCATCAAAATAACCTAAGGAACCATTACACACATCGTAGGTGTGCAATGGTGGTATGGGAGTAAAAATGGAAAAGATAACCAATAATTTAGAAGAAGAATCGAAAATGGGTAGCGTCCTTGAGCTTATTGATCGAATTGAAGCGGATGGTGAGAAAAAAGAAGCGACCAAAAAATTAGTTCTTGATTTATTGACAGAAATTGAAGACAAGTATGGAGTTGATGGCGAAGGTGAAAAACCATTTCATGATTTGGCTCATAGTCTTGAATTTATTCAGGACAGTATAACCGCTTTTGATTTGTACCAAGAAAAATATCCAAATTTAATTGATCCTCAAGATAAATTGTTGGTTATGATTGCTGGAGCCGGGCACGATGTAATTCAAGAAAATAATGGGATGCAAGATCCGGGCAAAAACGAACAAGAAAGCGCTGAATTTGTCTTGCGACAAATAAATATGGATGATAAATTAAAAACTATTTATTCCGATCAAGAAAAAAGCTGGTTGATTAAAATGATTCTTGCAACACGCTTTGATTTTGCAAATCATCAGCAATCGCTAACTAGTGATAATATTCAAATAAAAGAGGATGTGCTAGAACGAGTTATGGCGTTGGCGGATTTAATGGCTTTAGGCGACTTTGACCGACAACACTGGCGAGGCAATCGTCTTTTTTGGGAAATATTTGGAGGAAAGTATCAAACTGAAGATATTAACGGCAAATTGAAACTAGCCACAAATTGGTTTGACGGGCAGATTAAAATTTTGCACAATCAAACAAAGTATTTAGAAAAATTTGACAACATTGGCGCTCAACTTTATCCAGATATTTCAGTCAATATACAATTATATACAGAAATTCTAGAACAGGTTGATATTTTGCAACAAAAATTTTTAAATATGGAAATTAAGCAAGAGGATGTTGAAGAAAGTCTGAAAAGATTGCTTTCAAAAGATAAAGAAATTATCAATTCTCTCAAAAATGAACTTGGGTTGGAAAGAGGATAGTGGAAGACTTGAAGTTTTAGAACTATTTTGTTAAAATTATCATTGATCCCCGGTAGCTCAGCGGCAGAGCTGCTCCCTGTTAAGGAGATGGTCGTAGGTTCGAATCCTACCCGGGGAGCCAAAAATACTCAAATTTATTTGAGTATTTTTGTAATATAATCCCCTCCCGGGCGGGAGGGGGTGGGGTGAGAATATTTTCGATTGTTTCAATTAAGATATTGTAGCGTTCTTTGTTGGCAGGATTGCCAAGTCTTTTCTTAGATTCAATTAACAAATCCAAAAAATGTTTGAGCGCTAATAAATTATAATTACTTGATTCGTTTTCAATTTTTGAGCGTAAATGAAAAAAATCTGTTTCGTTCAAAATTGATATAACGCCTGAAATCCAAGCATTAACCATTTGCTCTGTTAATTTATCTATGTCTTGGGTATACCTAATCTTTTTGAGGCTATACAATAAACCGGTGAAGCATAGATAAGTATTGCTAACAAAATCACCAACAATATTGAATTCGCTCATCGTCGATCTCGCTTTCAAAGTACGAATGATTGTCTTAACCATAATGACAAGATTGGTTAAGTTTGTCAATTTATTTCCCATAAGGTAGAATATGAATATGAGATTAGAAATTTATTACCCACTGGTTGCAACTTTGCTCGTTAGTTCAATCTCTTTTATTGGCATACTATTTTTAGGTTGTTCGGCAAAAATATTGAAAAAATATTTAATGATTTTTGTCGCTTTTTCAACTGGTGCTCTTTTCGGTGATGTTTTTATTCATATTTTACCTACATTAGCTGAGAACAATTTTAATGCCAATATCGGCATAGCAATTTTTATTGGAATTATGATTTTCTTTGTTTTAGAAAAATTAATATTTTGGCGTCATTGCCATATTCCGACCACATCCGATCATCCACACCCTTTAGTTTGGACCAATTTGGTTGGCGATGGACTGCACAATTTTATTGATGGAATTATGATTGCATCCAGCTTTTTAATCTCTCCATCGGTTGGAATTGCCACGACAATTGCAGTTGTGATGCACGAAATCCCCCAAGAAATTGGCGATTTTTCCATCTTAATCCACGGTGGATTTACAATTTCCAAAGCCATTTGGTTTAATCTATTCAGTTCAGTGTTAGCTATTTTAGGCGCCATTTTTGTTATTGTTATTGGTGATTTGACGGTTTTGAACATCAATTATTTATTAGCTGTTACTGCCGGTGGTTTTATCTATTTAGCCGGATCGGATTTAATTCCTGAATTAAAAAAAGAGTTTCGCCCATTAGTGAGTTTATTCCAACTTTTAGCGATTATTTTTGGTGCATTGATAATGCTAGTGCTAACTTATTTAGAATAAAACCCCGCATTCGCAGGGTTTTAAATTTAATAAGAAAATGAATCTATCCTAGCATCCAGAAAGCCTAGTTCGATTGCTATTGAGGGTTTAAGAACTATTTCTTCACGCATAAATTGAGTAATATCTTCCGGTTCAAGCGGAACTTGGGAAGCAATCAAATTAACATAAGTATTATGTATTTCAAGCGCTCTTTCTATTTGTGAATCTGTACTCGTTTTATCAAGAAAATCAATAATTTTTAAATTTAAGTTCATTTTCAAAGAATGAAAAAATATTGTTGCTGTTGGTAAGCAATATCTTTTCGAACATGCTAGTAAAATTGGAATTGTGGCTGAATTGCAAACACCGGTGACTATGGCGGTTGCGGAACGATTTTGAAGATACTGAGCAATTTTGTAAGCGGATCCAAGATCTCCGCCACAAGAATTGATAACGACAATAATTGGTTTTTTAGACCGACTAGTTCTTATTTTTCTCAAAAGATTATATCCAATTTCATTAGTGATTAAGATAATTCTTTTTTCCTTGAAAGAAACTTTTTCCATAATACCTACTCCTTTTCAAGCTACGAATGAGATAATTAAATCATAAAAAATATACTAAGTCAACGCCAACGATTATGAGATTGAGTGGAAAGTTGATATAATAGAACCAATTCAAAATTAATAATCATTGATTCTAAATTCCTAATTTGATTATTAACTATGAGATCTTAATTCTTAATTATATATTATATATTTATGCTTTATCTTGGTTCGGACCACAATGGGGTGTATTTAAAGAAAAAAATCGGCGAGTTTTTGAGTGCGGAAAAAATTGAGTTTGAAGATTTGGGAGCGAACGAAGTTAATATCACTGACGATTATCCAGATATAGCACAAAAAGTTTCACAAAAAGTCTTAGAAAATGAAGAAAACCGTGGCATATTATTTTGTAAAAGCGGGCAAGGGGTGTGTATCGCCAGTAATCGATTTACAAATATTCGAGCAGCACAGGCGTTTAACGAAGAGATGACGGAAGCCGGTCGCAACGACGATAATCTCAATATTTTATGTTTATCTAGCCACTGGCAAAATATAAAGCAGTCGAAGAAAATTATTAAAAAATTTTTGGAGACAAAATTTGATCAGCAAGAAAAATTTATTCGCAGAATTGAAAAATTAGAAATTGATTTTAATTTAAGCATGGGTGTAAACAAAATCACAAAAAAGATTAACACTTTTCCCCCGCCAAGGCGGGGAAGCGTTTGCGATTAACTTTTTTATTATTTTGTTTACAATATAAGTTAGAATTTATGAAAATAGTACCAGCAATTTTGGCTAATGACATCGAACAATTTAAAAAATATTTGAAAATATGCGCCGATTTAGGAGCGGATGAAATTCAAATTGATATTGCCGATGGAAAATTTGTTAATAATACTACCGTATCGATTAGTGAAATTAAACAAGTATCAAGCGATTACAATTTCAAGATGCAATTTCATTTGATGGTTGAAGATATTACTCAATATTTAGATGAATTAAATCAAATCAATCCCAATATTATTTATATTCATTATGAAGCATTGAACAAAAAAGATTTAATTGAAAATAAAAACATTGGTCTAGCCATTAATCCACAAACGGCAATTGAAAATATTAAAACAATTCTTCCGCAAGTTAGTTCAATTTTAATTATGACAGTTGAGCCCGGTTTTTATGGTGGTAAATTTTTAGCAGAAAATTTAGAAAAAATTAATCAATTGAGAGAATTAAATTTTAACGGAAAAATTGGCATTGACGGCGGTGTCAATAATGAAACAATAAAAGAAGTAATAAAATATCAGCCAGATTTTATTTGTAGTGGAGGATACTTGTTAAATAATGAAAACCCGAGAGAAGTTTACGATGGATATCAGGAAATAATTGCTGGATAAGCGATAATTAAAATTCAAAATTAATATCTCAGAATTAAGAATCTAATTCAAAATTAATAATCATTGATTCTAAATTCCTAATTTGATTATGAATTATGAGATCTTAATTATTAACTAAAAAAGAGGGGAATATTTGAATATTGAGCAATTATCATTACACGCCAATTCAGTCAGAGAGAGCATAATTAAAATGCTTTATTCAGCTGGCAGTGGGCATAGCGCTGGTCCATTGGGGATGGCGGATATTTTTGTTGCACTCTATTTTAAACTGCTCACAATTGATCCTTCTCAGCCAAAATGGTCAGAACGAGATCGGGTGATTTTATCCAACGGGCATATTTGTCCGGTTTGGTATGCTACACTTGCTGAGAGAGGCTATTTTGATAAAAAAGAATTAGTAAATCTTAGAAAGTTAGGTTCGTTTTTACAAGGACATCCACATCGTGATTTAAAGTATGGAATTGAAAATAGTTCTGGTCCTCTTGGTCAAGGTTTTTCACAAGCAGTCGGAGTTGCGTTAGCTGGAAAAATGAATAACAAAGATTATTTTACATACTGTTTAAGTTCAGACGGCGAACACGACGAAGGACAAACTTGGGAAGCGATTATGCTTTCGGCAAAAGAAAAGTTGTCTAAGCTAATTACGATAGTTGATCGAAATTACATTCAAATTGATGGTTATACTGAAAATGTTATGCCACTTGACGATATGGCGGAAAAGTACCGAGCTTTTAATTGGCACGTGCAAGAAATCGACGGCAATAATTTTTCAGAGATTATCGAAGCAGTCGAAAACGCTAAAGCGGTTTTTGATCGACCAAGTTGTATAATTGCTCGGACAATTCCCGGTAAGGGCATCAGTTTTATGGAAAATGATTTCAACTGGCACGGGAAAACGCCCAACAAAGATGAAGAAATTAAAGCTATAAATGATTTACGAACTTTAAATAATCGAATAAAAAGTGAGCATCAATAACAAAAAAATGGCGCTCTGTCGACAGGGATTTGGCGAGGGATTGAAAGAAGCGGCAGAAAAGAATAAAAAAATCGTTGGTTTGTGTTGTGATTTAACTGGGTCAACTAAAATGGATATTTTCAAATCGGCTTTTCCCGACCGTTTTGTTGAAATTGGAGTGGCGGAACAAAATATGATTGGCGTTGCGTCGGGTTTGGCGATGGAAGGAAAAATTCCGTTTTGTGCCTCGTACGCAGTTTTTACACCAGGCAGAAGTTGGGACCAAATTCGTGTTTCGGTCGCATATCAAAATTTGAATGTCAAAATTATTGGCGCTCATGCTGGATTATCGGTTGGACCAGACGGTGCAACTCATCAAGCTTTGGAAGATATCGCAAGTTTACGAGCAATCCCAAATTTAACTATTATTGCGCCCTGCGATTATTACGAAACAAAAAAAGCAACTCTTGAAATGGCAGAATATCCTGGACCAATTTATCTTAGAATTCCACGGGAAGAGACGCCAATTATCACGGCTGAAAATGATATTTTTGAAATTGGAAAAGCCAATATTATTTATCAATCAAAAATAGAAAACCAGATCGTGATAATTGGCGCTGGTCCAATTCTCTACGAAGCGCTTGAAGCAGGAAAAGCGTTAGAAAAGAGTCATAAAATTGGAGTAACAATTGTTAATTCTCATACTATTAAACCGCTCGATGAAAAAACAGTATTGGAGCAAATTGAAGGTAAAAAATTGGTTGTAGTTTGTGAAGAACACCAAAAAACTGGCGGGCTTTTTAGCGCTGTCAGTGAGTTATTATCTCAGAGAAAACCGACAAAAGTCTTGCCGATTGGAGTGGATAATTTATTCGGAGAATCGGGCAAACCGGAGGAATTAATGGTAAAATATGGATTGAGTAAAACTTTTATTTATAAGAAAATAACGAAAGCAATTCAAAATTAATATCTCTGAATTTAGAATCTAATTCAAAATTAATAATCTTAAATTCTAAATTCTAAATTCTAAATTTGATTATGAATTATGAAATCTTAATTCTTAATTTGCAACATGAAGTATGATTTATTAACTATTGGCGATACGACCCTTGATACTTTTTTAAGTTTGGGTAAAAAAGAGGCGCAAGTTTTGACTTCAAGAAATGGAGCTAGTCAATTATTGTGTCTTAATTTTGGTGATAAAATTCCAATTTCTGAAATTCACGATTGTATCGCTGGCAATGCTTCAAATGTAGCGGTTGCCGGATCAAGATTGGGTTTAAATAGTGCTATTTGGACAATTTTAGGCAATGACGATGTTGGACACCGAGCGTTAGATAAATTTAAATTGGAAAATATTAAAACAAAATTTGTTGAATTTGATAAAAAAAGAAGATCAAACACTTCTTTTATTGTTAATTATTTTGCCGAAAGAACGATTCTAATTTATCACAAAAAACGGATCTATATATTTCCTAAGGAAATTCAGGCAAAGGCGATCTATTTAACTTCTATGAATAATTCTTGGGATCGAATAATCGATCCACTTTTAGCCAATCTTAAAAAAAATAGTAGCCGATTATTTTATCAGCCGGGGACATTTCAGTTAGTGACAAAAAATCGAAAAGTATCTCAGTTATTAATTAATTCAGAAGCGATATTTGTCAATCGTGAAGAGGCGGAATTGATGACTAAAAGTAGTCGTAAAATCAATATTAAATCGTTGCTCTTGCGTTTATACGATTTGGGTCCAAAAATTGTGGTTATTACCGATGGAGAGAAAGGCGCCTATTACTATGCTGAAAATCATTTCCATTTCTTGGATATTGATGAAAAAGTCAAACCAATCGAACGCACTGGAGCGGGCGACGCTTTTGCGTCTGGTTTTACAGTTGCCTATTTAAAAGGCAAAAATATTGCCGATTGTATGCAATATGGGGCAGTTAATTCCGAATCAGTCATTCAGGAAATTGGACCACAACGGGGGATATTGAGAAAAAGTTTGATTGATGAAATTGTCGCTAGTCGAAAAAAAAGAATTAAAGTCAGGGAAATATAGTGAAAATATTTGTCACATATCCAATCAACGAAGTTGGTATTAAATACTTGCAAGATCATGGGGTTGAGGTAGTTGTTAATCGTAAAAAAAGACCACTCAAACCAAAAGAACTTGAAAAAATATTGCCTAAATATGATGGCGCTATCACAATGCTTTTTGATAAAATCGATCAGCATTTCATTAGTAAACTAGGTCCAAATTTTAAAATAATCGCCAATTATGCAGTCGGTTTTGACAATATTGATCTTGAAGCGACCAAACAAAAAAATATAATCGTTACCAATACTCCAGGAATTTTAACCGAAGCGGTTGCGGAACATACTTGGGCATTAATCTTAGCTTCGGCTCGTCGAGTTTTAGAAAGTAATCAAGATATTAAAAACGGGTTGTATAAATTTTGGCAACCGTCTGGTTGGTTGGGACCGCAAGTTTGGGGAAAGACTTTAGGCATTGTTGGGCTAGGTAGAATCGGATCATTTGTGGCTGAAATTGGTTACTATGGTTTTAAAACCAAAATTATTTATTACGATTTAATGAGAGATGACCGTTTCGAATTGGAATTGAAAGCCAGACATTTGTCATTAAATGAGTTGCTTGAAAGAAGCGATATTATTTCAATTCATACTCCGCTTAACGAGAAAACTCACCATTTAATTGGAAAAGAAGAATTCAAATTGATGAAAAAAAATGCTATTTTGGTTAACACCGCTCGTGGCGGAATAATTGAAAATAGAAGTTTAGCAGAAGCGTTAAAAAGCGGTAAAATATTTTCAGCTGGCTTGGATGTCTGGGAAAATGAACCAAAGGTTCCGGTAATTTTCAAAGGTTTAAAAAATATTATCTTGACACCACACATTGGATCTGCCACACTAGAAGCAAGAGAAAAAATGAGTGAAATTGTCGCTAAAAATATATTAAGCGTTTTGAAAATTGGTAAAGCGTTAAACCAGGTCAATTAAAATAATAATTATAAATTGAAAGGAGGTGAAAAAAATGGACGATTTAAATACAACTATGCCAAATACTGGCACACCAGCTGATGATACAGCTCTTCCGAATCAAGTGCCACCGACACCAACTCCAGCCCCAGTTAGTGAACCTACACCGGCAGAGGAACCAATATTACCAACAGAACCAATTGCGGAACCGACTCCAATACCTGAACCAACCGAAATTCCACCAACACCAGAACCAACACCAGCACCGTCAACCACAGGGGATGGAATTCCAGTTGCACCGGCACCGGCTACAGATGTTCCAGAAGCTACATCTCCAGTTGGTGAATAGATAAGTGAGCTTACAAAAGAGTCTCGTCCTAATGAGTAATATTACGACGGGCTTTTTTGTGGCACTTGATTGTCATTCCCGTGCCTGCCCACCTTTGGAGGGACTGGGAATCTAGACAAACTAAACTGGATTCCCGTTTTCCCTCCAAAGGCGGACAGGCACGGGAATGACATTATTGGAATTCAACTAATAATTGTTTTAGTGGTAAAATAAAGTTATGGGACTGAAAAAGGTTTTGAATTATTATAGTAAAATAGATAGCTCGTTGCCACATTTTAATTTTTCATCGTTTGAACAACTTGAAGGTATAGTCGGCGGTTGTTTAAAAACCCGTTCACCAATTTTTGTAGCATTGAGCGAGAGTGAAGCCAATTTTGTTGGTTACGATTTAGCCAAAAAAGCGGTTGATTATTATCGACGCAAATATAATTGGACGATCTATCTAAATGCTGATCATCACAAAAGTTTATCTTCAGTCAAAAAAGTGCTCGAAGCCGGGTTTGATGGAGTGCATATTGATTTGTCAGAGCACTCGTTAGATTACAATATTAAATTAACCAAAAAAGTTGTAGCGATGGCAAAAACTTATTCAAGTTCGATTTCTATCGAAGGTGAATTGGGAAAAATTGGTGAGGGTAGTTACCAACGTCAAAATTTATCAAAAAATTATACTGAAATTTCAGATGTGTTTAAATATTTGCAACAAACTGGCGTTGATCGTTTGGCGGTAGCAGTTGGTAGTAGTCACGGGATGGAGAAAAAAATAGCCAAGTTGGATTTTGATCTGCTAAAAAAAATCCAGTTAAGATTATTGCCGGGTACAAGTTTGACTTTGCATGGCGCTAGTGGGGTGCCAGATGAACAACTAAAATTAGCTCGAAAATATTTTTCGAATATTCACTTTAATACCGATTTAAGATTAGCTTTTAAGAAAGGATTAATCAAAGGAATTTCTCAATCAACAATAAAACCGTATCAATATTTTGAACCGGCTATTGACGAAGTTGAAAAAAGAGTTGAAGATAGAATAAAAATGTTAAATTCAAATAATAAAGAAGAAATTATTAAGGAGTTATTATGATTAAAGTGGCTATCAATGGTTTTGGGAGAATAGGTCGAAGCGCATTTAAAATTGCTTACGATAAATTCAAAAATGAGATTGAAATTGTAGCAGTCAATGATCTTGCAGACAATAAAACTTTAGCTGATTTACTCAAGCATGATAGTAGCTATGGTCGTTGGGAGCATGAAGTTAGCGCTGATGAAAACAATATTTCAATCGATGGAATAAATGTTCGAGCTTTGAGCGAAAAAAAACCAAGTAATTTGCCGTGGAAAGAATTGGCAGTCGATGTCGTTTTAGAATGCACGGGCGTTTTTACTTCAAAAAATGATGCTTCAAAGCACATCTTGGCTGGTGCAAAAAAAGTGATTATTTCCGCTCCGTCAAACGAAGACGATCCTGCCCCAACTTATGTCTTGGGTATAAATAAATACGACGGTAAAGCAGAGATTATCAACAATGCGTCGTGCACGACCAATAGTGTGGCGCCGATGATAAAAGTCTTGGAAGAAAATTTTGGAGTTGAGAAAGCCTTGATGACGACAGTCCATGCTTATACCCAAGATCAACTTTTGCAAGATGGACCACACAAAGATTTGCGTAGAGCTAGAAATGCTACGGAAAATATTGTGCCAACCACAACCGGCGCAGCGATTGCGACGACCGAAGTAATTCCAGAGCTCGAAGGTAAGTTTGACGGAATTTCATTGCGAGTGCCGGTGGCAGTCGGCTCTATTTCGGACATCACGGCGGTCTTGAAAAAAGAAGTAACAGTTGAAGAAGTTAATTCGGCGTATGAAAAAGCTTCGAAAGCTGAAGAATGGAATGGGATTTTGGAAGTTTCAACCGAACCAATTGTCTCAACTGATATTGTTGGTTCGACTGCGTCAGTAATTATTGATCTTCCACTAACCAAAGCCATTGGTAATTTAATCAAAGTATTTGGTTGGTACGATAACGAATTTGGCTACGCCAACCGATTAGTCGAACAAGTGTTAGAAGTGGGGAAATAGTATTTAATGCTCGTGGTATAATAGATTTATGTGGTATAATAGATTTATTAAGAAATAATTATGTCATTAACGAAGCAAGACTTGAAAAGATTGGAAAAACTTGGGTTAATTGTTGCTAACATGCAGACTAGACTTGAGGTAGTTGAGCAAAAATTATCAAAAATTGCCGAATCGAACAAAGAAGATACAACAGCATTGTATGAAGAAACTGATTTATTAAAAAAAAGACTTAAAAAACTTGAGCTAAAAATATTAGCCTTGAGTCATAAATAAAAAAGGAGGGAAAATGAAAAGAAAAATATTTAAGAAAAAGGATTTGG
>Ga0076299_107_pt1 | contig 21459 bp, 20 predicted proteins | sample RifGroA2_FD_67793 | JGI IMG/M metagenome (GOLD analysis project Ga0076299, IMG submission 67793) | Berkelbacteria bacterium GW2011_GWA2_35_9 | reverse complement strand
GCGATCCTGGAGCGCCCGGCCGAGTTTCAGTCTGGAGTAAAGGACAGGTGTGGGTCCTTGGTCGAGCGCCTCCGTGCGTCGATCAAGAAGATGCCCCCGCCGAATGGCAACGGCTCCTCCCCGAGAGGGAAGGAGGGTCACCTAACGGTGACCATCGCTGACATCGTCGGCGACCTGGAACTGAATTCTGCGCAGAACAACCCCGACGAGGTCGTCGGGGAGCCGGAAGCCATTCTGGCATAACTTACTTCCCCCTCGCCTCGACAGCGAGGCGCTTAAAAAAACGGGAGGAGAGAGCGACCAGGACTGGCTCTCTCCTCCCATCCATTTACACAACCCGTCAGCAATGCTGAGCGGGTTTTTTCATATAAAAAAAGAAGTAGGTTTGATAGGAATAGTAGGTTAAGTAGGTTGGGTAGGTTATAATACAAATATGTCTTTGCCGTATGAAAACTTAATAGTTTACAAACAAGCCGTTGTTATCTTTGACCTTAATGACTATTTTTGCAAAACTTACCTTAAAGATTATGCTGAAAAGCGAACCGTTGAACAGATGCAACAAGCGTCAAGAAGCGGAAAACAAAACATTGTCGAGGGAATTTCAGAGATTAGCACAGACATGCAAGTTAGACTTATAGCAGTTTCAAAAGCGTCTTACTTTGAATTGCTTGAAGATTACAAAGACTATCTAAGTAGAAACAAACTTAAAGTTTGGGAAAAAAACGATCGTAGGTTATCTGCGATTAGATTTTCTGCTGATACCTACCAAGCCTACCTAACCTCCAAAACCTTACCCATTCTTATCAAGAAGCTTCTCGCTCAGCCCGAGACTTTTTGTAACCTGATGATAACTTTACTTAATCAAGAGACCTATATGTTAGGGAAATTAGTAAAAACACTTGAAAGCCAGTTTATTAAAACTGGCGGTTATAGAGAAAACTTGACCAAAAAAAGACTTGACTTTCGGAGAAAGAAAGAGTAGGTTGGGTAGGATATGTTAACCAAAACAATTCTCGCTATCGAAACAAGTTGTGACGAGACGGCGTGTTCAGTAATTCAGGTTAACCTCTGGGGTGAACCGAGAGCTAATTTGAAGGTTAGGGTGCTGTCTTCAGTGGTTTACTCGCAGATTTTGACGCATCGGAAAACTCAAGGGGTGGTGCCAGAAGTGGCGGCACGGGAGCATTCGGTCAAGATTATACCAGTGATAAAAAAAGCGCTTTTGGACGCTCAAACCGTTCTAAAATGCCCAAAAATGAGCATAAAAGAGTTTATTTCAAAGCATATTGATTACATAGCGGTAACCACCAATCCGGGTCTTTTTGGTTCTCTTTTGGTCGGAGTTGAAACAGCCAAAACCCTTTCATACCTGTACTATAAGCCGATTATACCTGTAAATCACATACACGGTCATTTGGCATCAGTTTTATCCGAGAAGCTAACCAGTCCAACAGGCTTGAGTAGAAAAGCACAAAAAGAGCTTTTTCCAATGCTTACCCTGACGGTTTCGGGTGGACACACCAATCTAGTTCTATCAAAAAAATTAGGCGATTATCAGATTATTGGGGAAACTTTAGATGACGCCGCTGGCGAGGCGTTTGACAAGATCTCTAAAATGCTCGATTTGCCGTACCCGGGAGGAGTGGAGGTTGCCAGGATGGCAACTGAATATATAGATAAAATTAAGATCTCAGAATTAAGATCTCAGAATCACAATTTAGAATTAAGATTCAGTTTCCCAAGACCGATGTTAAATTCCAAAGATTTCAATTTTTCTTTCTCTGGTCTCAAGACCGCAGTCTATTATCAACTCCGAAAAATGGATAATCGTTGCATAAAAATTATGCAACGATATATCTGTTATGAGGCTCAAAAAGCGATTGTGGAAGTGTTGGTGGTAAAAACAATGAAAGCAGCCGAGAAATATCAGGTTAAAACAGTTGGATTGGCAGGAGGAGTCGCCAGCAATGTTTTCTTGAGGAAAACATTGCAAGATCAAATATCAAAAATCAAATATCAAAAACTAAGAACTGTGAACTGTGAACCAAGAACAGATTTTTTGGTTTCACCAAAAAATCTATGTACTGACAACGCCACCATGATTGCCCTATCGGCGGGTATAGATCTCTCTTTGAGGAGAAATATTTCGAGTTGGGATAAGGTGGTGGCGAGTAGTAACTGAGTAATAAGATAGGCGTTGGGTATAGAAGCTGGTTAGGAAGTGGAAGGTAGAAGTAAAAGTTTGACTAAACCTAAATTCTAAACCCTAACTAGCCTCTAGACACATTAACTATAGCCCTATTTATTATCCTATCTTGCCTATATAGCCTATTTGACCTATAATCAAAGCAAGATGGAAAAGCAGTATAATTTTAAAGAGAACGAGGAACAACTTTATAAAGAGTGGGCGAAAAAAGATGCGTGGGAGCCGAAAGGCACCGGCAAGCCGTTTGTAATGGTAATTCCCCCGCCAAATGTGACCGGTTCGCTCCATATGGGGCATGCTTTAAATACAACTTGCCAAGATATTTTAGCTCGTTATTATCGTCAAAAAGGACGACCAGTCAAGTGGGTGGTTGGTACTGATCACGCTGGGATAGCGACTCAAACAAAAGTTGAAAAAGCGCTCATCAAAAAAGGTATCAAAAAAAATGAGATCTCGAAAGAAGAATTTTTGAAACACATTTGGGAGTGGAAAAAGGAGCACGGCGATCAGATTATCCATCAACTCCAAAGACTTGGAGCTTCTTGTGATTGGTCTAAAATTCACTTTACGATGGATGACGATTATCAAAAAGCAGTCAAGACTGCTTTCAAACATTTTTATGATCAAGGATTGATTTATCAAGCCGATCGTGTCGTTAACTGGTGTGTAAGATGCCAGACATCGCTGTCGGATCTAGAAGTGGAATATCGACCTGAGAAAGCGAAGCTTTGGCACATTAAATATCCAGTTAAGATCTCAGAATTAAGATCTCAGAATCAAGTTCAAAATTTAAAATCATCTAAGAACCACGAACCACGAACCACGAACCACGATTATATTGTTGTGGCGACAACCAGGTCGGAAACGATGCTTGGAGACAGCGCGGTAGCGGTCAATCCGAAAGATGAAAGATATAAAAATTTAATTGGGCAGACGGTTATTTTGCCAATTACGGGAAGAGAAATTCCGATCGTTTCGGACAGTTCGGTGGATATGAAATTTGGTACCGGAGCGGTTAAAGTTACACCGGCTCACGATATGCTGGATAGTGAAATTGGCGAACGGCAGAAATTAGAGTCGATTCAAGTTATTGATAAGTATGGGAAAATAATGACAGAAGGAATGCAGGAATTTAGGAATTTAGGAATTAAGGAATGCAGAGAGAAGATTATTGAGGAATTAGAGAAACAAAGTTTAATTGAAAAGGTTGAAGAAATTGAGCATAATTTGTCGGTTTGTTACAGGTGCGAAAGAGAGATTGAACCGATGCCATCGAAACAATGGTTTATTGACATGAACCATTCAAATGCAAAATGCAAAATGCAAAATGCAAAATCACAATTAAAAATTAAAAATGATCAGAATTCAAAGTCACTCAAAGAGCTAGGGATGGAGGCGGTGAGGTCGGGTAAGGTTCAGTTTGTGCCGAAAAAGTGGGAGAAGGTTTATTTGGACTGGATGGAAAATGTTAAGGATTGGTGTATCTCTCGCCAGTTAATTTGGGGACATAAAATTCCGATTGAGGGTGAAACTGATGTTTTGGATACTTGGTTTAGTTCGGCGTTGTGGTCGTTTGCGACTTTGGGTTATCCAGAAAAGATTGACGAAAAATATTATCCAACGACGGTGCTTTCGACCGCCAGAGATATTATCTATCTTTGGGTTTCAAGAATGATTTTTTCGTCGGTTGAGCTGATCGGTGAAATTCCGTTTGAAAAAGTTTATATTCATCCAACAATTTACAATCAAGAGGGTAAAAGAATGAGTAAATCGTTGGGGACTGGTGTTGATCCAATTGAATTAATTGATAAATACGGTGCCGACGCTGTCCGTTTTGGTTTGACACTTTTAAATACTGGGGTTCAGGATATAAAATTTAACGAGGTTCATATTGTGGCGGGGAGGAAGTTTGCCAATAAATTACATAATATTGCTCGATATATAGATTTGCAAATTCAAAATTCAGAATCCAGAGTTCTCCCGACGCTTCGGTCGGGATCCCGACTTAACGTCGGGAAAAATCCAATTTACAAAAAATACCTAGAAAAGATTGAAAAATTAGAAACAGAGACGGAGAGGGATTTGGAGCAGTTTCGGTTTGGACAAGCTTTAGAACGAATTTATCATTTTATTTGGCACGATTTTGCTGATAAGATGATTGAGGAATCTAAAGCGGATGAAAGCGAGGAAAAGATAGTGTTTTTGCAAACGGCGTTTTCTCGCTTACTTGATTTAGTTGAACCGTTTTTACCATTTGTATCAGCAAAAATAAAAAATATCTTAAATTCAGAATTAAAAATTCAAAATGCAAAATCACAATTTAGAGTCCAAAATCATTCTTAATTTTGAACTTGATTATTAATTATTAATTCTTAACTATTAATTTTTTAATTATGCTTCGCAGAATTAAAAACATCTACCATTTGCTACGAGCGGTTGTCGCTAATTTTCGCTATGCTTTTCCGACTAGAAAATTGATAACGATTGCGGTGACCGGAACCAACGGAAAAACTTCAACTGTCAATTTTATTGGACAAATGCTCGATCTTTTAGGCGAATCAAACGCTTGGGTTACAACGATTGATTTTAAAGTTGCTAATAAAACTTGGCAAAATAAAACCAAAATGACAGCGCTCGATCCGATGGAGTTTCAAAAAATTGCTCGACAAGCGGTTAAATCTGGTTGTAAATATTTTATCTTTGAAGCGACATCGCACGCAATTGATCAAAAACGGATTTGGGGAACGCACATTAATGTGGCGATTTTGACCAATGTAACTCGAGATCATTTGGATTATCATAAAACATTCAAAAATTACCTCAAGACAAAACTTAAAATATTTAGACGAAAGACTAAAGCGGTAATTAACTTAGATGACGAAAACGCTAAAAAATTTATCAAAAAAAGTCGCAAAATTATTACTTATTCAATCAAGAATCCCAAAGCGGATTTAAACTTGAAAAATTGTGAAATTAAGAATGATCAATTATTAGGCGAATTTAATCAGTCCAATTTGCTGGCTTCGCTAGGGGCTTTAATCAGTTTGGGTTTTGATAAAAAAATAGTTGAAAAAAATATTTTCAAGCTTAAAAATATACGAGGTCGGATGGAAATGATTGAGTGCGGACAAAATTTCAAAGTGATAATTGATTACGCCCATACACCCGACGCTTTCAAGAAGTTGTATAGCGCAGTTGTACCGTTGAAAAAAAATAAAATTATTCATATTTTTGGTGCCACTGGCGCTCGGGATAAAGGTAAAAGACCGATGTTGGCTAAAATTGCATCGCAATTTGCGGATAAAATAATTTTGACTAACGAAGATCCGTATCATGAAAAACCAGAACAAATTATTGACGAAATAGCGACTGGCATACCAAAAATATTTTCTGATTATGAAATTATTGTTGATCGAAAAAAAGCGATTGAAAAAGCCATCCAAACGGCTGAAAAAGACGACGTTGTTTTGATAACAGGCAAAGGGCACGAAGAGATTATGGCGGTCAGCGACGGAACAAAAAAAGGCTTTAAATTGGTGGAGTTTGGGGAGAGAGAGATTGTAAAAAATGCAATACAAAAAATTCTAAATACTAAATCCTAAATACTAAACAAATTCAAAATATTAAATTCTAAATTATAAACTGAATGTCATCCTCGACTTGAATGAAATTCAAGATCGGGGATCCATATGCTAAATACTGGATTCCGGATCAAGTCCGGAATGACATAGTGTGAATGGTTGAGATCTTAATTCTTAATTAATTAAAAATGCAATTTTTAAAATCTATCTATTGGCAGGAGTTTCAGCAAAAGTATGGACGCAAAGTCAGTCGTTTTGGCGATCAAATTATAATCTATTTTCCGCTGAAAAAAGGTTTATCCTGGGGTTTAGTGCCGGCGTTTGAGGAAAAAGATCAAACTAAAATTAAAACTATTATTCAAGATGCTCAAGAAAACGGCGCCATTTTTTTAAAGCTTGAGCCGACCGAAAATTTTGATTGGGAAAAAATAAAATATAAAATTGTTTCATCGAAAAATGTTCATCCGCAACAGACTTTAGTTTTAGACTTGACAAAATCCGAAGACGAATTGCTTAACTCGATGAAACAGAAAACTCGCTATAATATTCGTTTAGCTAGTAAAAAAGGGATTGAAATTATCAAAAATCCAGATCAAGGGGTTGAAATATTTTATCAGCAAGTCAAAGAGACAGAGATGAGAGATAAAGCCAAATTTCACAGTTTAAAATATTATCAAGCTATGTATGCAGTATTGCACAATCAATACCACCGACTCGATGTTTATTTAGCTAAATTCGAAAACAATTATTTAGCTGGAGCGATTGTCTATCACGATTTTGAAAATAAAATTAGCTACTATTTACACGGCGCATCGTCGGATCAACAGAAAAATTTAATGGCGCCCTATTTATTGCAATGGCAAATGATCAAAGATTGTCGTGAAGTCAAGCAAAAAAAGTACGATTTTTTCGGTGTAAAAACAGCTAGCGACGATGAATTGTTGGCGGATGAAAAGCATAGTTGGTATGGGATCACCAAGTTTAAACTGGGATTTGCGCCGGAAGGAAAATTGATTAATTATCCCAAAGCGAGAGATTTGATCCTCAAGCCGTTTTGGTATAAAATTTATACAGTCTACCAAAAAATAAGATAAAATTTTGCTCGAAAAAAGAGAATCAAAATTAAAGATTTTGTTATTAGTTTTAGCGATAGGGCTATTTTTTTATTGGCGTTCGAGCTTACCAAGTAAGGAGAAAAAAGAGTATCAAATTGTTTTTCCAGCCAATATTTATACCGAGACTACCGACGATCAAGAAGTTAAAGATTTTTTAGCTAAAACCACAACATTAAAAGAATTATTGGATAAAGCGTTGGAATATTACGGAGATGAAAAATATTTAGAGGCAGGAGTAATTTTAGAAAGAATTGTCAGTGAAAATAAAACTTTTCGAGATGGGTATTATTTTTTGGCTGAAACTTATTTAAAGCTGAGCGAAAATGACAATGATGAAAAAAAAGCAGTAACACGGCAAATTGACGAGACAAAATTTGAAATTCAATTTAATTATTTAGACAAAGCTGAAATTGCGCTCCAAAAAGCATTGAAGATCGATCCAATTGATAGTAAAAGCTATCAGCTTTTGGGCGATGTGATGGAGAAAAAAGGCAATGCAACACTGGCTGATGAGTATCGGGAGAAAGCGGAAAAACTTAAGTAAGATATTCTAATGCAGAATTAAGAATCCAGAATTCAGAACCTAATCCAAAATTAATAATCATTGTTTCTTCCGCCATAGGCGGATCAGCCTTTGGCTGAAAATTCTAAATTAGGTTCTTAATTTTGAGATCTTAATTCTTAATTATTTTTGTTTGTGCTATAATATAATTAAGTAAAAAATGGAGGGATTATGACCAATAAAATCGATGACAATTGGATGTCGGATGAACCGATTAGCGAAGAAGTGCTGGAGGGGCAATTGGCGCTGGATGTCTATCAAACTGAAGATGATGTAATTATCAAAGCACCTTTAGCTGGAGTGGAAGCGGATGATTTAGAAATTGGTTTGACCGATGATGTAGTCACGATTAAAGGGCATCGAAAAGTCGATCAAGAAATTTCACAAGATAACTATTTTGCACAAGAGTGTTATTGGGGACAGTTTTCACGCACCTATTTACTGCCGATAAAAGTTGATTCAGATGAAGGCAAGGCGGAAATAAAAAACGGAATATTAATTATTACTTTGCCGAAGCTAGAGAAAACCAAGACGAGATATATTAAAGTTAGCTAATTAAATGTTTCGACCTTATCACACTAACACAATTCAGTATGTTTTGAGTTATACTTACGCATTAGCTCGTTGGATTATTTGGTCTATAGTTGGGTTAATTGTAATACATATTTTTATTGCGACAATTTTTATCGTTGACGGTCCATCGATGGACCCGAATTTGGCGACTAACGATTTTATGTTGGTCAACAAAATTGCTTATTTGACTTCAAATCCCAATCGAGGCGATATTGTAGTTTTGAAATTTCCCGGCGATCCGGATAAAAGAAAGTTTGTCAAACGAGTAATTGGTCTTCCGGGGGAAACGGTGGAGGTAAAAAATGGCGCCATCTTTATTAATTCGCAACTGTTAATTGAAGCCTATCTGGACGCTGAGATTGATAGCGGTTTGGATCAAAAAGTGTTTTTGGGCGAGGACGAATATTTTACTTGCGGAGACAATCGACCAAATTCGAATGATTCTCGTTTTTTTGGTCCTGTTCCAAAAAACTATTTAATCGGCAGAACTCGTTTTATTCTCTTTCCGATCAGCCGGTTTGGGTTTAAGACGAATGTTGATTATAATCTGTAAAATCAATTCAAAATTAATATCTCAGATCTCAGAATCTAATTTAGAATTCAGATCTCATGTCATTCCCGTGAAGACGGGAATCCAGTATTTTTTATCTGGATCCCCGATGTCGATGTTCGAGATACTCACATCGGCTCGAGGATGACGCAAAACAATGATTATTAATTTTGGATTAGATTATGAATTCTGGATTCTAAATTTTGAATTATTGAAATTATTTGACACATTTTATTTTTTCTGGTACGCTAATTGAAGTTATAAATAATAAATTGTTATTTTTTCTATGGCAAAGACAAAAACTAAAAAAACGGCAAAGACAAAAAATTTAACTAAAAAAACTGCGGTTAAGCCGGTTGTTAAACCAAAAGTTGCTAAAGTTAAAGTTAAGGCTAAAGATTTAATTAAAAAATACCAAGCCCACAAAAATGATACTGGTTCAACTGAAGTGCAAGTGGCTAATCTTTCAGAAAAGATTGAGTATCTAGCTAAGCATTTAAAGAAGCACGGTAAAGACTACGACTCAAAAAGAGGTCTTTTAATGATGGTGGGGAAAAGACGAAGATTGCTCAATTATTTAAAACAAAAAGAAGCTGAAAAATATCAAAAATTAATAGAAGAATTGGGACTAAGAAAATGATAGAAAAAACTAAAAGTGTCAAAATAAAATTTGGTGATAGTGATCTAATGCTTGAAACTGGCAAAATTGCCAATTTAGCTACCGCCTCCGTGGTCGCAACTTGGGGAGAGACGGTGGTTCTTTCAACCGTTACGGCTAATTTCGAAGCTAATGACGATATTGATTATTTACCATTGCAAGTTGAATATGAAGAGCGGTTCTATGCGGCGGGCAAAATATCCGGTTCTCGTTATATAAAAAGAGAGGGCAAACCGTCAGACAAAGCAGTCTTGTCGGCACGCCAAATCGATCGACCAATTCGTCCCCTTTTCCCTAAATCTTTAAGAAATGAAATTCAAATTGTAGTTACGGTATTATCGTACGATGGAATTCACAACACAGCGGTGTTGGGAACGATTGCGACTTCAGCGGCGTTAATGCAAACTGGCTTGCCATTCGAAGGACCGATTGGTTCAGCGAGAGTTGCAAAAATTGATGGCAAAATTGTTATTTGTCCGGATGATAGTCAAGCTGACAATTTTGAAATGGATATTTTGGTTTCAGCGACTCAAGAACGAGTAATGATGCTAGAAGTTGAGGGTAAGGAAGCCAGCGAAAAAGATGTTATCGAAGGCATTAAATTAGCTCATACTGAAATTAAAAAAATTCTTGATATTCAAACTCAGCTAGAGAAAAAAGCCGAATTTATTCTTGAAACAAAAGAAGAACTAGTCGAGATGGAAAAAGAGATCAAGGATTTTCTTGGCAAGAAATTGGAAGAAGTAATGACCGAAAAAGACAAGGACAAGAGAGAAGCCAAGTTGAACGAGTTTGAGCAATCGGTGCTAGATAATTTTGAAGGTAATTACAAACAAGTTAATTTGAAAGAAAGTTTTTCAAAATTAGTTGAGAAAGAGATTAGAAAAACAATCTTGACCAAAGGTGTGCGACCAGACGGCAGAAAATTGGACGAAATTCGACCGATCGATATTGAAGTTGGTCTATTGCCTCGAACGCACGGATCAGGACTTTTTAGTCGTGGGCAAACACAATCATTATCGATCGTAACTTTGGGAGCTCCAGAGGACGAACAAACGATCGAAACGATGGAGGAAGAAGGAACCAAACGGTATATGCATCACTACAATTTTCCACCTTTTTCAACCGGTGAAATTCGTCAAATGCGCTCAACTTCCCGTAGGGAAATAGGACACGGCGCATTAGCGGAAAAAGCATTAATTCCAGTTTTGCCAAGCAAGGAAGATTTTCCTTACACAATTCGGGTTGTGAGTGAAATTATGGCATCCAACGGTTCGTCTTCAATGGCAGCGACTTGTGGTTCGACTTTAGCTTTATTAGATGCTGGCGTGCCTTTATCCAAACCAGTTGCTGGAATTGCGATTGGTTTAGTCACCCCGGAAGATTTTAACACACAACCAAGCGAAGATTTTATAATTTTGACCGATATTGCTGGAATTGAAGATTTTGCTGGTGATATGGATTTCAAAGTCGCCGGTACTAAAGATGGAATTACCGCTGTTCAGATGGATACAAAATTGAAAGGTTTAACCTACCCGATTGTTGAAAAAGCGTTTGAGGCGGCTAAAAAAGCTCGGCTCGAAATACTTGAAAAAATTACTGCCGTATTGCCAAACCACCGAGAGGAATTAAGCCCATACGCTCCACGAATTGAAAAAATAATTATTGATCCAACCCGAATTGCTGAATTAATAGGACCGGGCGGAAAAGTAATTCGTAAAATTGTCGAAGATGCTGGTGGCAAGGAAATAATTTCAGTTGATATTGATGATAGCGGTTTAGTAATGATAACTTCAAATTCACCGGAAGCAACTAAATACGCTAAAACAACGATTGAAAATTTACTCAAAACAGTTGAAGTTGGCGAGATTTATGATGTAAAGATCGAAGAAATTATCAAAGATCGCAATAGTGGCGCCGAGATTGGCGCAATTGCTGAGGTGTTGCCAGGAAAATCGGGCATGATTCACATTTCTGAAATTGCCAATTTTAGAGTGCCTAGCGTTTCATCGCAACTTAAAATTGGTCAAACTGTAAAAGTCAAAGTTGTTGGTGTGGATAAAGAACGAGGACGAATTGCCTTGTCGATTAAACAACTTGACATTGCAAAAGCATAACCAGTATTATAAAATATAAGTAAGTAATTTAAATAATAACTTCTATAAGGAGGAGGTGTGGAAAAAATTTACGCATTAGTTAATCAAGCGTTAGCGGCTAGTCCGGGATCAGGTTTTGATAACCCTGTGCCATCCGGTTCTAATATTAATACCGGCGGAAAGTTTAAAGATTTACCAACGACAATTGCAACTCTATTTAACTTTGTAATTGGCGTAGCGGCGGTAATTTTTGTAATTCTGTTAATGGTGGGTGGTATCACCTACTTGACTGGAGCTGGGAACGAAGAACAGGTTAATAAGTCCAAGAAGTTGATGATCGATTCGATAATCGGATTAGTGGTTGTTTTGGCAGCCTGGGCAATCGGTACCTACATCCTCAACGCTTTTGGTTATTCAGTTAGTTAAAAATAATTGATAAAAATTAAATAAGCTTATTTATGATACTCAAGCTATTGAATCTGTTTTTGGTAGATCGTGCTTTAGCGATTGATGTGTTGCCAAACTCTGCTCCAAAAGGTGTACCGTCTGCGTTTGTAAGCTCAAACAGTAGTGAAAATCTTTCAAAGATAATAGGATTTGTTTTCACATTTACCATTGCTATTTCGGGGGGTATTTTTGTTATAATGTTGCTTGTGGGTGGAGTAACCTATTTGACAGGTGCTGGGAATGATGAACAAACTGGCAAGGGCAAAAAAATGATGATCGATGCAGTGATTGGGATTTTTATTGTTTTGATTTCTTGGGCTATCGGTACTTACATTCTTGTTTCTTTCGAGTATCAAGCACCAAAAATATAAAATTGTGATAAAATATAAATAATGATTTATAATTTAATTAATTTGTTGTTAGTTGAGAAAGTACTGGCTTTTAACGACTTTAATGTTTTTCCTAATCGACCGGAGAATGTACCGGAAAAATTTTCAGAATCGGGTGGAGTTAGTAATGCTGGTGGCAATCTAGCTAATATTATTGAGTTTATTTTTAACTTTATAATTGCGATCGCTGGAGCAATATTTGTGCTTATGTTGCTAATCGGTGGAATTACTTATTTGGTTGGATCGGGTAATGAAGAACAAACCGGCAAAGGCAAGAAAATGATGATTGATGCCATAATTGGAATTTTTATAGTACTCGCTTCTTGGGCAATTGGAACTTATATTCTTAATGCATTTGGATACAGAAGCTAATATTGATTTCTAATTTCTAATTAACCTAAAAATAACAAATTTTGTCATCGGGATAACAATAATAACTGCCGTCATCCCGAAATAACTGATGTCATCCCGGCTGTAATGGAGGGATCCCTTAAAAATACAATCAAGAGATTCCTCGGCTTCGCTCGGAATGACATACTATATTCTCGGAACGACAGTGTGTTGCATGGTCAATAATATTAATTTAAAATTATTACTGCATCGTTACTCTTCTCACTTCCGCTTCGCTTGTTAGACCGAGTTTGACTTTTTCCATACCATCTTCAAACATTGTTTTCATACCGATTTGTTTGGCTTTTGTTTGGAATTCTTCCAAGGTGGCTTTTCTGACAATTAGGTCGTTAAAATCTTTGGTGGGCTTAAGCGCTTCGATAATTGGCAATCGCCCTTTATAGCCAGTTCCTCCGCAGTTTTTACACTGTGGTTTTTTAATTTCGTCATTTTGACAAACTGTACAGATTTTTCTAACCAATCTTTGGGCGATAATTAAATTGATCGAACCGGCTAATAAATAAGGGGCGGCATTCATATTTAACATTCTCGGGATAGCGGCGGCGGCGGTGTTGGTGTGCAATGTTGAAAGAACTAAATGTCCTGTAATTGAAGCGTGAAGAGCAATATCGGCAGTATCATTGTCACGAATTTCCCCAACCATAATTATATCTGGATCTTGTCGGACGACCGATCTTAGCGCTGAAGCAAATGTATAATTAGCGGATAGATTAACCTGAGTTTGATCAATGCCTTTGATTCGGTATTCGATCGGATCTTCAATCGTAATAATTTTGACTTCTGGTTTATTCAATTTATTCAAGATTGAATAGAGAGTAGTCGTTTTTCCAGAGCCAGTTGGACCAGTGTTTAAAATCAAACCATTGGGAGCTAATATCGCTTCATTAATTAATTTCATTGCCTCTGAATTAAATCCTAATTCATCAAGATTTAAAAGCCGAGTATCTTCGAGCAGAATTCTCATTACAACCGCTTCTCCATATGCAGTTGGTAAAACAGAAACACGAACATCAATTGTGTGCTCACCGACTTTTTTTTCAAAACGTCCGTCTTGAGGTTGATTAGCAATATCGAGCTTGAGGCGAGATAAGTTTTTAACCCGTGCCAGAACGGCTTTATACTGAATATTAGTAATATCACTAATATCTTTTAGAACTCCATCCAAACGATAACGAAGCCGAACTGATCCATTGGCTGGCTCAATGTGAATGTCGGAAGCATCTAAATTAACTGCGCCGGCTAAAATCAAATCGATCATTTCAGTGGTCGAAACTTTAGTAATTTGGCTGGATATATCTTCTAAAGTATGAACGACATTTGCCCAATCACTCATCTCTTTAAGCTTAGCTTTTTCAGCTTTTTCGGAACGATTTTTTTCTATTTTTTGGTAGAGGCTTAGACAATACTCAAACGAAGTTTGACTACACAAGGCTTTTTTAAAGCCAACTTTGAGTAAGTCCCCCTTTTGTTTAAGAAAAGTTTCTTGGGTTTCGTTGAGCAAATTTGGCGTGGCGCACCAAATCGTACTGCCAACTTTCATATAAGGAGCAATTTGATTGATTTTAGCTTCATCTTCATTAAATAAAGAGAGAACATGATCGGCGATTTGATAGTTAATTAGATTGACATATTGAACACTAAAATTGCGTGCCAAAGTCTGAGTAATACTCTCTTCTTGGGCACGATTGATTGACGATAATTGTCCTGAAATATCGAGCATGCTCTTATTATATCATTTGTGACGATTAACTAATAATATTTATCTTATCTGGTTAATTAGCATAATTAAGTCAGCAAATTCAAAATTAATATCTCAGAATTAAGAATCTAATCCAAAATTAATAATCATTGATTCTAAATTCTAAATTCTAAATTTGATTATGAATTATGAGATCTTAATTCTTAATTGTATTAAAAGTAAATCTGTTATTAGTTTAACAATCTCAAGATTATGTTATAATATATTTAAAAGTTAATAAGTATTTTTTGTTATGGCAAGAAAAAGAAAATACACTAAACATAACGATAAGGGTTGGGCAAAAAAATTTGATTGGACGGTTGATCCTCAAACTAGTCGAGAGATATTTGCCATCATCTTTTTTATTGTTGGAATTTTATCAGCCCTGGCTCTCTTTAATTTAGGGGGCGAATTTGGTAATTCAACCATCGAATTGATTATCAGTTTTTTTGGTATTTCGGGATTTATTGTGCCATTAATTTTTGTTTTCTTACTAGGGGCGGGTCAATCGGAATTGGATTTTCTGAATATTTTTTAAGTCTGTTTGGTGAAATTGGCGGTTATCTGATTTTAGTTGGCTTAAATATTATTTGTCTAGTTTTGGCGACTGGAAAAAGTTTGAAACAAATTTTTGCTTGGATTTTCAATCGAAGTGGAGATGAAAAAGAGCCGGAAAAAGAAGCAAAAGTCTCAGTTTTTGAAACAGTTTGGCAGAAAATTTCGAAAAAAAGTAATGACGAAAAAGTGCCAGTCGTTGGAACGGTTGGGGATGGCAATCAGGCAAGAAATTCATTCGATGGCGCTTGGACTTTTCCTACCACTGATATTTTACAGACTTCAAATACTAAAGCCTCCGCCGGAAATATTCAAAAAAATGTTGAAATAATTCAGAAGTCGTTAAAAGATTTCAGTATTTCGGTGGCGATGGGCGATGTCAATATTGGTCCAACCGTAACCCAATATACTCTCAAGCCCCACGATGGGGTAAAGCTTAATCAAATTACCGCCCGGAGTAACGATTTGGCTTTAGCGTTGGCGGCTCACCCAATTCGTATTGAAGCACCTATCCCTGGCAAAGCGGCGGTGGGTGTGGAAATTCCGAATAAAATTTCGGCGGTCGTTACCTTGCGGGAAATACTTGAATCTAAAGAGTATTCAGAAAGCAAGAGTGGTGGCACGATTCCATTAGGGCGAGATGTAGCGGGCATCCCAATTATTGTAGATTTACATAAAATGCCTCATCTTTTAATCGCTGGGGCAACTGGTTCAGGCAAGTCGGTCTGTATCAACTCAATTATTTTAGCGCTCTTATACCAAAACTCGCCCAACGATATGAAATTACTTTTAGTTGATCCAAAAAGAGTCGAATTTTCGATGTATAACGAAATACCTCATTTGCTTTGTCCAGTTATTACTGAACCGGACAAAACGGTTAATGCGCTCAAGTGGGCGGTCAACGAAATGGAAAAAAGATACCATATACTATCAGAAAATCATAAACGAAATATTGTTGAATATAATCAATCTAGCCCGGCTCAAAAAATGCCTTATATTGTGGTTATAATCGATGAGTTAGCCGACTTGATGGTTCAGTCGGCAAATGAAGTTGAGTCAGCAATTGTGCGAATCGCTCAAATGGCACGAGCGGTCGGAATTCATTTAATTGTAGCAACTCAACGACCGTCGGTTAATGTCATCACCGGTTTAATTAAAGCTAATATTACCAGCCGAATTGGATTTGCAGTTGCTAGCCAAGTTGACTCAAGAACCATACTCGATCAAGCCGGTTCAGAAAAATTGTTAGGCAACGGAGATATGCTATTTATTTCTAATGAATTTGGCAAACCAAAAAGAATACAAGGTGTTTTTGTGAGCGAAAAAGATATCCGCAATATTACCGATTTTATGCGCAGTCAAGGTCAATCGAGCTACGTTGAAGAGATAGTTAATTACCGAACTCCGTCTAAATACGGTAGTACCCCGAGCGGGGTTGATATTGACGACGAGCTATACGAAGAGGCGAAAAATATTGTTATTCAAGCGGACAAAGCGTCAGCATCTCTTTTGCAAAGACGATTGCGAATCGGTTACGCAAGAGCGGCAAGATTGCTTGACATACTTGAGGAAAATGGTATTGTTGGACAACAGGAAGGTTCTAAGCCAAGAGATGTTATTGCTACGACCGAAAGAGTCGCCCACGAGCCGACCTCGACTACTAATTATTCTCCACAACCACCAATTCGTCCACATACACAAACGGATCGGACAAGTGAGGAGCCAAAAATAAATCAAGACAACAATGTTCAAAACCAAAGTCATCCTGACCAATAGTAATTTAGGTAAATTACTCCATTCAACCCGGAGTAAAAAAAAGTTGTCTCTTTCAGACATTGAAGAAAAAACCAATATCCGAAAAAAGTATTTAATCGCCCTCGAAAATGGCGATTTTTCAGTTTTTCCGGGTAAAGTTTATGCGTTGGGGTTTTGTAAAAAATATTGCGAAGTGCTGGGTTTAGAGTACAATCGAGTTAATCGAATATTCGAAAGCGAATTTGCGCTCAAGGAAGATGAAGAAGTATTTTTTCGAGAAAAAATCGGTACGGCATTTTTTTCAGTTACACCGAAAACTTTTTTAATAGCGCTAGGAATTTTAGCAGGATTACTTTTGCTGGGATATTTCTATTACCAAATTAGTCTAATTTCCGCCCCTCCGAAATTAGAAATTACTTCCCCGCTATCTGAAATTACGACCGATGAATATAAAATAAATATTACTGGAGAGACGGATGTTGATGCCAATTTAAAAATTGATGATCAAGCCATTAATTTTGATAGTTCAGGCAAATTTACTCAGGAAATTAGCCTGAAAGCAGGTTTAAATAGTATTGAAATTGTCGCTACTAACCGTTTTGACAAAAAAACTACCAAAAATATTAAAGTTCTGAAAAAAGAAAATACGGAAACCACGACTACGACTACTACAATCTAATTCATAATTTAGAATCCAGAATTCAAAATCACAATTAAAAATTAAGAATCAAATTTAATTATTAATTTTGGATTAGATTCTTAATTCTGAGATATTAATTTTGAATTTTTAATATTTATCGAGATTAGTGTTCAATAAATATTATTATGTGTTATTGTAGTATTATAGATTTAATATTAATTTTTACGAAGGAAAATTATGAAAAAAAACAAGGTTAATCCAACATCGTTAAAAGCGGCTTTGTCGCAGATTGAAAAAGATTTTGGCGAAGGAGCCATAATGAAATATGGCGAGATGGATAAGTTGAAGGTGAGCGTTATTTCTTCTGGTTCGCTTTCGATGGATTTAGCGCTCGGTGTTGGCGGTTTGCCAAGAGGCAGAATCGTTGAGATCTATGGACCAGAAAGTTCCGGCAAAACAACCTTAGCTTTGACGACGATTGCTCAAGCGCAAAAAGAAGGTGGTTTGGGCGCTTTCATTGATGCCGAACATGCGTTTGATCCGGAATATGCTAAAAATATCGGAGTTAATGTTGACGAATTATTAATTTCACAACCGGATTCGGGCGAACAAGCGCTAGAAATATGCGAGACTTTAGTTCGTTCCAATGCGCTTGATGTGATTGTGATTGATTCTGTTGCCGCACTGGTTCCAAAGGCAGAGCTTGAAGGTGATATGGGTGATTCACATATGGGTTTACAGGCACGACTAATGAGCCAAGCATTGAGAAAATTAACGGCGGTGGTCAGTAAGTCGAAAACGATTGTGATATTTATTAACCAAATTCGTATGAAAATTGGGGTAATGTTTGGCAATCCAGAAACAACAACTGGTGGAATGGCGTTAAAGTTTTATTGTTCGATTCGAATTGAAATTCGTAAAATTGAATCGCTGAAAGCTGGAGATGAATTTATCGGTAATCGAGTTCGAGCTAAAGTGGTAAAAAACAAAGTCGCTCCACCTTTTAAATCGGCAGAATTTGATATTATGTATGGAAAAGGGGTTTCGAAAGAAGGTGAAATTTTAGATCTCGGTGTAATTAATGAAGTGGTAACAAAGAGCGGTGCGTGGTATAATTATGGAGAAGAGAAAATTGGGCAAGGGAAAGACTCAGCTCGGCAGTTTTTAGCCGACCATCCAGATATTATGAAGAAGGTATTTGAGGAGATAAAGGAGAAAGTTAAGAAGTAAATTTTAAATTTTAAATTATAAATTTTATTTCAATTTCAAATGATTTAATTTTAAATTTTGTCATTGAAAATTGATTGTAAATTTAAAATTTGTAATTATTAACTGTCCACCAGCGTTCAATCTCTTGCAGTATTCTTAATTTAAGAAATCTGCAAGTAGATTTCACTATCGGTGGACTTCCGGATCCGCCCTGGGCGGATCACGGAGAGGGGGGATTTATCAACATTTTATGGTTTAGAGATGTGTCTCGTCAAGATATTGCTGAGGTTGGAGGGAAAGGTGCAAATCTAGGCGAATTGATTAAAGCAGGTATTCCTGTACCAAACGGTTTTGTGGTAACATCGAGCGCTTATCGACAGTTTCTAAAAGACAATAATTTAGTCCCAAAAATAAAGAAGATTTTATCCGATTTAGATGTTGAAAAATCAGACATTTTGAGCAAAAAAGCTTTGGAAATTCAAAACTTGATATTGTCAGGGAAAATGTCAGAAATTTTGGTAACTGAAATCAAAAATGCTTACGAAGCGTTGGTGGCACGATCAACTTCAAAATTGGTAGCAATTCGTTCATCGGCAACAGCGGAAGATTTACCGAGTGCATCCTTTGCTGGTCAGCAAAAAACTTTTTTAAATGTAACTGGAGCAGAACAAGTAGTGGTAAATGTGCAAAAAGCATTTGCATCACTTTTCGAGGCTAGGGCTATCTATTATAGGTCAATAAACCATTTTGATCATTTTCAGGTGGCACTGGCTTCGCCGGTCCAGCAAATGGTACAAGCCGATAAATCAGGTATATTATTTACTGTCAATCCATTAACTAGTAATGACGATGAATTGGTGATTGAAGCCGGATTAGGTTTGGGTGAAACGATTGTGTCTGGCTCGGTCAATCCGGATCAGTATATTATTGATAAAGCGTCGCTTAGAATTAAAGAACAACATATTGCCAAACAAGCTTGGAAGATGGTTTATGACTCAGTAACTGGAAAAAATGTTCATCTCAATTTGACTGTAACTGAACAAGCGACTCAAAAAATTAGTAGTGAAGAAATATTGCAACTTGCCCGATTGGGTCTAAAAATTGAAAATTATTACCATTTTCCGCAGGACACTGAATGGGCAATTCAGTCGAGTCAATTGTTTTTTGTTCAATCTCGACCGATTACAACTTTAAAGAAAAAGGCTGAGACAAAACCAGACACTGAAGTTATAGAGAATAAAAATGCCAGTTCGGTTGAACCATTATTAAAAGGTATCCCAGCTTCAATCGGGATTGTAACCGGAAAAGTTAAAATTATTCATTCTCCAGCTGAAAATAATAATATCCAAGTTGGTGATATCTTGGTAGCTGAAATGACTAATCCATCTTATGTGCCGGCGATGAAAAGAGCGACAGCGATTGTAACCGATAGCGGTGGAATGACTTCGCACGCAGCCATTGTTTCAAGAGAATTAGGCAAACCAGCGGTTGTTGGAACTGGTCAAGCGACTCATCAATTAAAAGATGGCGAGGAAATCACGGTTGATGGTGCCCGTGGCTATATTTACCGTGGCAAAATTGCGAGCAAAAATATTCGAGATGAGCATATTGTTGAATCGCAAATTTCGACACCGAACGATATTGCGTCGTTGCGAGATGCAGTGCCGGTTACAGGAACAAAAGTTTATCTCAATCTAGCTGAGCCGACCGGAGCTAAAGAAGCCAGTAAATTACCAGTTGATGGAGTCGGATCCAAGACCGGTTATCTATCGTACAACCGATTTTAAAACGAATGAATATAGCGGATTGACCGGTGGGGAAAAATTTGAACCCAAAGAAGAGAATCCGATGATTGGTTTTCGAGGTGCCAATCGTTATGTAACTAATCCAGAAGTGTTTAAGCTTGAAATTGAAGCTTTAAAGCGGGTTCGGGAAAAATTCAATTTAAAAAATGTGCATATTATGATTCCGTTTGTAAGAACGATTGATGAGCTAAATAAAACACTTGGAATAATGAAAGAATGTGGGCTAGAACGATCAAAAGATTTTAAAATTTGGATTATGGTTGAAGTGCCTTCGACAGTGCTTTTAATAGACAAATTTTGCCAATGTGAAATTGATGGTGTTTCAATCGGTACGAACGATTTAACCCAATTGATTTTGGGCGTTGATCGGGATAACGAAAAATTATCCCAGCAATATGACGAACGAGATCCAGCCGTACTGATGGCGATGGCAAGGGTGATTAATGTTTGTAAACTTTACCACAAAACAGTTTCGATTTGTGGCAATGCCGCCTCGACCTATCCGGAAATTGTTGATTTTATGGTTCGACATGGAGCAACCTCAGTCTCGGTTTCGGCTGATGTGGCAATTCAAACCAAAAAATTGATTGCCTCCATCGAAAAAAAGATCTTACTGGAACATCAATTGAAATAGTCTATTGCTCAGAGTATACTCTGAATGTGGAACCCTTAGCATCAACGATTAGACCTAAAAAATTGTCCGAATTTATTGGGCAATCTCATTTAGTTGGAAAAGGAAAACCTATTAGAACTGCGTTAGAGAACCAGCATTTGTTCTCATTTATTTTTTGGGGACCTCCAGGGGTTGGTAAAACTACTTTAGCTAGAATTTACGCTAATGCGTTGAATGTGGAGTATTTTGAACTTTCAGCTGTTTCATCAGGAAAAGAAGATATTAGAAAAATAGTTAGATTTCAAACTCAAGAGAACAAAGCTAAAGTATTATTTTTAGATGAAATACATCGCTTTAACAAAGCTCAACAGGACTTTTTATTGCCATTTGTTGAATCAGGAGAAATTACATTGATCGGAGCAACAACAGAAAATCCAAGTTTTGAAATTATCGCACCATTACTTTCGAGATGCCGAGTATTTATTTTAAACCCACTTCAACCAAAAGAAATGGAAAAAATAATTGAACGGACTAAATTAAAGATTAAAGCTGACGC
>Ga0076299_106_pt1 | contig 22764 bp, 23 predicted proteins | sample RifGroA2_FD_67793 | JGI IMG/M metagenome (GOLD analysis project Ga0076299, IMG submission 67793) | Berkelbacteria bacterium GW2011_GWA2_35_9 | reverse complement strand
CATTGTCAGAATGAGCGCCACCGTTAATTAAGTTGAACATCGGATAAGGAATATTAATTTTTTCAGTTGAAGATAATTTTTGTAAATATTGATAAAGTGGCAAACCCAATTCATCGGCTGAAAGCTTAGCATATGCGAGAGAAACCGCTAAAATTGAATTAGCACCTAAATTTGATTTATTTTTTGATCCATCAAGGGCAATTAATGTTTGGTCCAATCTTTCTTGGTCATAAAGAGAAAAATTGATGATATTTTCTTTAATCACACCAGCTATATTCTCTAATGCTCGACTAACCTCTACCGAATGAGCTTCATTTTCACCCGAAAACGCCCCTGCCGGTACTGACGCAAAAGCAGATTTTCTGCTATCAGAAACAAGCTTCACTTCGATCGTTTCTGAACCTCGTGAATCATAGATTTTTTGTCCAATTATGTCTACTATTTTTGAAATACCACCCCTTTATTAATTACAAATTTTTAATTTGAAATTTTAACTCAATCTAAAATGTCTTAATGATTAAATATTTAAACATTTAATCATTTATAATTGATTTTAAATTTAAAATTGGTAATTTGAAATTATGTTGTTATTATACTCTATTATCTACCAACTCACAATTTAATCTCTTCTCCCCACTTATAAATATCTCCTGCACCAACTGTTAATAAGATAATTTTTTTATTCTCGGCAATTATTTTTTCTATTTCTTGCTTAAATGTTTTTATGTCACCGATGAATTTACTGGTTGAATTTTTTTGCTTGATTTTACTAAAAAATATCTCATCTGTATAATTACTCTTTTTTTCTCTAGCAGAAGCAAATATTGGCGTAACTAATATTTCATCAGAATTACAAATTGCACTTGCAAATTCCTTCTCAAATTGTTGACTTCTAGAGTAAGTATGCGATTGAAATAGAGTTACTAATCTATATTCCGGATACTGATTTTTGACTGCCTCAATGCTGGCTTTAATTTCATTCGGATGATGAGCGTAATCATCAATCCAAATATATTTATCTGTAATCTTTTTAATTTCCAATCTTCTCTGTGCCCCTTGAAAATTTTTTAATGCTTTTGTGATAACTCGGCTTTTTATCCCAATTTCGTGAGCAATTTGTGAAGCGATAGTTGCATTAAAATAGTTGTGTTTACCAAATATTTTTTCTAAATGTAAGTTATGCCAGACTTTATCATTTTTTACTGCTTTGACAATTAATTTCTGACTTTTTGCGCTATGAAAAAGTTTATGAAAATATTTATTATTCTGACCCAATACCAGGATTGAACCAGAATCCATATGTTTAACCAATTTTTTGAAAGCATTAAAATAAATTTTTTCATTTTTAAAATAATCAGGATGATCGTAGTCAATATTGATTATTGCGACTGCTTTTGCATCTAAGTACAAAAATTTAGGTTTTCCCACTATTAAATCATCTGGATACTCGTCTGCTTCAACAACGAAATATTCACCTTTATCCCAATGAGCATGAAAATTAAAATCTTTCAACGCTCCACATCCAATTAGCCAACTCGGTTTTTCACCTGCATCACACAAAATTTTAGCTAGCATAGCAGTTGTGGTTGTTTTTCCGTGTGATCCAGCAATTGCAATCGTTTTTTTTAATTTTGATATTTCTCCTAGTGCTTCACCATAAGACCAAGTTGTGATTTTCATTTTTTGAGCTTGAATTACTTGAGGATTATTTTGACCTTGATGAGCAGTTGAATAGATAACTAAATTAATATCGGAAATTATTTTATTTTTTTCAAACCCAACATCAATTTTTATATCCAGTTCTTTTAATTCTTTATCGGTCACAAACTCATCTTCCAAATCACTACCTGAAACATTTTTACCCATTTCTTTGAGAATTATAGCTAATCCAGACACACCAACTCCCTTGATGCCAACCAGATAAATATTTTTGAATTTACTTAATTTATTATCTTTATTTTTCAACATTGATAGTTTCCTCAATTATTTGAATAAATTTTTCTATACTTTTTTTCGGCATTAGTTTTCCAATATTATTTTCGTATTTTATTAATGTCCGCTTGTCATTAATTAATTTAATTATTTGATCAATTTTACTTTCAAGTTGATTATCATTAATAACCAAACCGGAATCTGTAGCGGTAATAATTTTTCCATTCTGCTCTTGATGATTTTGGCTCGCATATGGATAAGGTACAAAAACAGTTGCTTTTTTTAGTGCCGAAAGTTCTGCCATAATTGTTGCGCCTAATCGGGAAATAACAAGTGTTGCATTTGCAATAATTTGTGCAATATTTTTATCAATATATAAATAATGGTTATAATATTTTTTCTGTTCTTCAGACAAATTTGATATGAAATGATCCGCTTCCTCAGCATTTTTTTCACCCCAAATATGAATAATTTTTATTTTGTTTTGAATAAATTTTTCTAAATTATTCACCACAAAATTATTTAAGCTCTCTGCCCCTTGTGAGCCACCAATAATTAAAATATTTTTTATTTTTTGATCAGATTTATATTCCAATTCTCTAAGAAATTCACTCCTTAATGGAATTCCGCAAACTTCTATTTTATCAGCTAATTTGTTAGGATAATATTTCTTATCAAAAGCAGTTAATATTTTCTTGGCTCTTTTTGAAGCTAATTTGTTAGCCAATCCGAGAACTGAATCTGATTCGTGAATAATCAAATCTTTTTTAAAAATATATGACCAAAATATTATTGGCAAAGTAACATAACCGCCCTTACAAATTACCAAATCGGGTTTGTAACTTAAAAATATTATTTTTGCTTGAATTAGACCAATAATATTTTTGGAAATATTTACAATGTTGAGCCAATTCAAGCTTCGATAAATTTTACCAACTAAAATTTTTTGGAATTTTACTACCCCGTTGACTAGTTTGCGTTCTGGTCCATCTTCTGAAACAACATAAAGTATTTCATACTTATTTGTATCTAATTTTTTCAATACTTCTAAAAGCGGAATTGTGTGGCTGACGGTTCCGCCACCTGAAGCTAATATTTTTATTTTCTTATTCATTTAAGCACGACTATTATATTTAGATATATTATTAACGATGGCAAGACCAACAAAAAGCATAACCAGAGACGAACCTCCGGCAGAAATAAATGGTAACGGTATACCAGTTAATGGCACCAAACCAACAATCGCCGCAACATTAACTAAAGTCTGAAATGCCACCCAAGCAGTAAAGCCCGTAATCATAAACCGTGCAAATGGATCGTCAACCGTAAGACAAATTTTGACTAAACGCAAAATTAAAATTAAAAATAGCAATAAAACACCAACCACACGCACAAAACCTAATTCTTCAACCATAATTGCAAAAATAGCGTCTGAATGTGGTTGAGGTAAATATAAATATTTTTGTTTCGAATTACCAAAACCCAAACCCCACAACCCCCCTGAGCCAATGGCTAATAATGATTGATTGATTTGGTAGCCACTTCCCAAAGTATCGCTCTCTGGGTTTAAATAAGTTATCAATCTCTCCATACGATAGGGTGATATTTTTATTAAAAGGAAAAAAATCATAAAACCAATAAATAGCGCAGAAATAATATATTTTATCGAAGCTTCACTGATATAAAATATAATTCCGGCAATTACCGATATTACCAAAACCGTTCCCATGTCTGGTTGTTTAATAATTAGGAAAATAACAAAAAGTAATGTTAGCGCCAAAGGTAAAATTCCTTCGCTAAAATTATGGATTAATTTACTTTTCGAGTCCAGCCAAGCTGATATATAAATAATAAATGTCAATTTAACTATCTCGGATGGCTGGATTGAGATTGGACCTAACTGTAACCATCTTTGCGCTCCGCTCAAATGAACGCCTAAACCTTTTACATATACTAATAAAAGCAATACTATGCTAATCATGAAAATCATAAAAGCGTTTTTTTGCCAAAATTTGTAATTCAAATTTGAAACAACAATAAATAAAATCACTGCTAAAAACAACCAATAAATTTGTTGAGTTACATAATAATAATTATTGTTAAATCGTTCATACGAAATTACTACTGATGAACTTAAAATCATCATCAAGCCAATCAACGCTAAACCCATAGCTAATATGAAGATCCAAAAATCTCCTTTACGACCCAGTCGATTGCGGTATTTATTAAGTCTTGACATTATTGACTAATTGTTTAAATATTTCACCTCGTTCAAACGCATTTGTGAATTGATCGAATGAAGCTGAAGCAGGGGAAAATAAAACTGTTCCGTTTTCAATATTTATAGCACTAGCTTGATTAACTGCTTCGTTTAAATTTTCACACAATATTAAATCAGTTTTTTTAGCGTATTTTTTAATTAAACTGGCAATAATATTTTTATTTTGACCATAAATAATTACTGTTATAATTTTTTTTCCGATTGTTCTTGCCAATTTTCTATAATCAAAACCTTTGTCAACACCACCACAAATTAAAATAATTTCTTCAGCAAAGGAATTAATGCCAGCGATGGTTGAATCTGGTCCGGTTGAATACGAATCGTTATAATATTTTTTACCATTTTTTTCAGTCACAAATTCAAGCCTATTTTCTAATGGTTTAATTTTTTTCAAAGATGCTATTATTTTTGCATCTGCAATACGTAATATTCGTGCCACATTAATAGCGCCATTAATATTTTGCTTATTATGTAGTCCAATAAATTGTTTTGGATGTTCTGAAATTAAATTATCATTGGAACTATAAAATATTTTTTTAGCTTTAGTTAGCCATTTCATTTTTTTTGATAATTTACTATCAAGACAAATAACTGCAAAATCTTGTTTAGTTTGATATCGAATTAAATTCGATTTAGCTCGCCAATATTCCTTAACACTTTTGTGACGATCTTGATGGTCGGGGGTGATTGGAGTTACCACAGCAATATATGGTGATTTTTCTAAATCTTGAAGCTGAAAAGATGAAAGTTCAAGGATAACAATATCCTCTTGACCGATTTCATCAATAAAATCGAATGGATCTTTGCCAAAATTACCCGCTAAATAAACATTAATTGGCAAGTTATCTTTTAAAATATTGTAGATTAAATAACTAGTCGTGCCTTTACCTTTTGTGCCAGTTATAGCAATTATCTTAGCCGGACAAAGATCAAAAAACAGTTTGGTTTGTGAGTAAACTATTACACCTGATTTCTTAGCCTCTTGGATTTCTTTTGAAAGATATGGAATCCCGGGAGTACGAAATATTATTTCAAAATCTGATAAATTGTTTAAATATTTTTTACCAAGAATGATTTGGTATTTTTCTTTATATCGCTTAAGTTCATTACCGATTTGTTCTTTCTTTGATGTATTTTGATCTAGAACTGTGAGATTAACTCCTTTTTTCAAAAGATATAAAACTAAACTAGCGTGATTAACGCCATAACCAAGTATCGCAACTTTTTTGCCTTTTAAATATTCTATATCCATAACTTAATCTTTATTATATAACAAATTACTAATAAATTGTAATTATTATTAGATATCAAAATAATAAAACAATATTGACAATTCTTAATAAATAATATACTATACAAGCATACTTAGCCTTATGCTAAGAGTTCTTGAAAAGGAAGTGACAAAATGCCAAATAAGTCAGTGATGATTGTCCCTAATTATATTTCTAAGGATTCTGAGAATGAAGCCTGGGTTACATCTTCTAAACCAACGGAAATATTAGCAACTTATCCTGATTCCATTTTGATTGTTGTAATCAACGGAAATATTGATTTATTAGATAAAAATAAATTAAATTATGCCCGATCTGATCGATTTATAATTATTTCCAGTAGTTCAGGATTAAAAAATGCACTTGAATTTGGGTATAAGTATGCAATTAGTAATTCATGGGATTTACCAATAGTAAGATTTGATACGACTGAACATCCTTGGGAGTTATCTCACCCAATGGCGATGTTTGCCCAAGAAACATTTTCAACAGTTTGTTGTGATCTTATCTTTCCACAAGAATTAGGATTAATGCCTAAGCATGAATTATTATCTGACCTAAGATACAGAAAGCTTGTGCAAAAAGTAACTAAAGGAAAACTCAATGTTGGAGAAGCTCATGGTTTTATTGCACTATGCTCAAAACACATAAACAATATTATCTATCGAGCTTCAATAATTATTGAAACAGCCGAAAATATTAACAATCTCGATTCAGGATCAATTCAGTGGGGGTTCGATCTGGCAATACTTTTAGCCTCTCAATCGCTCGAATTGAACGTTATAAGAATTGAAAATAATGGAACTTTGGAAAGAAATCGTCCACAAGAAAAATGTGATGATCAATATAATAAAGCTAAAATAATTTGCGGTGCCGCATCACAACTTTACCCAAACTTATTTACTACTCCTGAAAAATAATAAAATTTAGTAACATATCCCCGCCGTATTACTGGTGGGGTTTTTTTAACTTTTTCCAAAATATCCCAATAAATTATTAATCAATATTTTAATTTTTCCCAATATGAGTTGTTAAATAGATTTATAAAAAAGCCCTAAGCCTTGCTCCGCAACCTTCAAGGTTGCGGAGCGGTCAGGTATAAACTTAACCTTTTCCAACGAGTGCTATAAAAAGACCGATAGTAGCAAAGACAGCGCCTATGACCCAAAATCGCATTACAACTTTTTCCTCTTTCCAACCCAACGCTTCGAAGTGGTGATGGATTGGCGCTACTCGAAATACTTTGTATCGAAAACATTTTTTTGAAGTTATTTGAATCAAACTTGATAATAGTTCAATTACATAGATAAAACCAATAATTGGTAAAATGATAACCGTATTCGTCAACATCGCTACCACTCCCAGCGTTGCACCGAGTGCTAGAGAACCAGTATCTCCCATGTAAAATCTTGCCGGAGGAATATTGAACCAAGTATAAGCTAAAGTTGCGCCTGAAACAGTAGCACAAAAAGCCGCTAGCTCAAACTTCCCTAAAATTAAAGCGATAACCGTGTAGGCAATAAACGAAATTGAAAGCTGTCCACCCGCTAAACCATCTAAACCATCGGTTAAATTAACCGCATTCGCCATAAAAATAATTACAAAAACAAAGAGCGGAATATACCATAATCCAATATCGAGAGTGTAGGGGAGTCCAATTAAATTTCCACCAGGAATATGAATAATTGACCAGTCTAATTTATAATAAAACCACCAACCTCCAATCACTCCAAATAGAATTAACCAAAAAAGCTTGGCTTTAAAACCAAGCCCCGCCACTCCCCCGCCCGATGATTTTAAATTAATTAGATCGTCAAGCAAACCAACCAAACCAAAACATACGATCGTAAAAAGTGGTAAATATGTCTCAGCTCGAGATAGATTGAATAACAAGGTTATTAAAGCAACCACAAACCAAATCAATATTCCAGCTAAAGTTGGAACATTTCGTTTATGTTTTTCAGCATGCAATTTATGATAAATTGCCGCTTTTTCTCCAGTGATGGCTTGAGTTTTTTGCTTTTTCCAAACCTTAAAACGATATAAAAAAAAGGTTAAAGTTGGAGTTAACCCAAATGCTACCATAAAACTACCAGCTAAAAATCCAAATATTTTTAAAAGGCTATATATATCAATCGTGATTGTTTCGTACATATCTATTTAATTAATTTTTGAACTATTTTTTCTAAATGTACTGAATGAGAACCTTTGATTAAAAGCATATCATTTTTCTGAACTTGCTTCAATACAAATGGAATCGCATCTTGAACTTTTTCAAAATGATAATCAGCCTCAAACAATTTCGACTTTTCGCCAACACTAATTAAAATGTCAAAATCTTTTTTTAAAATTTCTTTAAAATCTAGATGATATTTATCAGCATTTTCACCTAATTCTTTCATATCACCAATTATTCCAATATACCTTTCTGGTCTCTGGGATATTTTTAAGCTCCTGCCTTTAGCCAAAACAACTTGCAACGACAACGGGTTTGAATTGTACGAACTATCAATTATAGTCAAACCGTTTTTTTTAATTATTTCAAGTCGTCCTTTAGGGGGTGAATATTTATTTAATACTGAATCGATTTGAGAAAGGTTGAGTCTAAAATATTTTCCAACTAAACGAGTGAAACCAATATAGCTCTCTTCGACCGGATAATCAATTAAAATTAGTTTAGCATCGTTCGGCAGATATTGAGATAATTCGTGGTAATAGTCCGATTGTTTATTTAAAATCGCAATTCCATTTGGAGATAAATGTTTAATTATCTGCGCTTTTTCATCAATAACTGCATCGATTTTGATAAACTTTTCTAAATGAGCCGGTCCAATGTTAGTGATAATCGCAATTATTGGATGAATATAGTTAGTTAAATATTTAATATCGTCGGGTTTGTCAGCTGCCATTTCTAAAATTAATATGCGAGGGTATTTGATTAATCCAAATAAAATTAAAGTTGATTTAATTACATAATAAATGAGTATGAAAAACCAAGTTAGCTTGTTGGGCGGCTTAACTCTAATAATTGCAATTGAAAGTGGAATTCCAAACTCGGTATTGAGATTACCATAATTGGAAAACACTTTATCTTTCCACTGACGAGACGATTTTAAGGTTGAATAGATAGCTTCTTTGACTGTAGTTTTTCCGGCTGAACCGGTGATTGCCACAATTTCTGGTTTTTTTGATTTTAATATTTTACCTGCAAAGTATGTTAAAATATTGAGTATAATTGATTTCATATTTTTTGATATTTGTACTTTTGATTTTGAAATTTCTTCAGTAATCCTTCGGAATTTGGTAATAACTTAACAAAAATTGCATAGCTTTTTTGAACATCGGTAAAGCAGTTGAATCTGCAAACCGTGTTGCTGTCGGTTTTTCAAGTCTGATCACTACTACGAATTTTGGATTAGCGATCGGTCCAATCCCCGCAAAACTGTGATTAAAGGAATTGTCTTCATAGCCAGTACCATCTTTTTTAGCAATTTGAGCCGTACCAGTTTTACCACCAATATTATAACCTTCGATCTTTGCTTTGCTTGATTGCCCAACATCAACTACCGATTGCATCATTCGCCTGACTTCATTAGCAGTTTCTGTCTTAATCACTCTTCTGACAATGCTGTTCTCAATCAACTCTTCGCTACCATCTTTTCTAATTATTTTATCAACAATATGCAGTTTTGGCATCTCGCCATCATTAGCAATTGTGGCATATGCTTGAGCAATTTGGAGAGGTGTAACTAAAACTCCTTGTCCAAAACTAATATTAGCTCTGTGAATATCACGCCAATTTTTAAGGCTTAAAATCGTACCAGTTGTTTCACCCGGCAAATCTATGCCGGTCTTTTCATTGAAGCCAAATTTCTCTAAACCTTCCCGCATCAAATCATTGCCAATTTGATTTCCCACCCAAACCATTCCGACATTATCCGAATTTTCTAAAATTTGAGTGACTGTTTCGTCTCCATAACCTTTATCTAAAGCCGTATGAATTTCATAACCTTGAACGACCGTCATATTTGAAAACGGTCCACCTTTAGTTTCTGGTTCAAATTTTTCATTGTCTAAACCAAGCGATACGATAATCGGTTTAAAAATTGATCCTGGCTCATACGCAAAAGAAACTGCTGGATTAACAAAAATAGAAAATTCTCTATCTTTATTCTCTATTTTCAGCATCGCTAAAATCCATCCCCTCTTTCAAAATCTGTTCCATTTTATATTGAACATTTTTTTCAATCGTCAGAACGATACTGTCGCCATTCTTGGCTTTGATATCTTCGTTAAGAAAATCAATGATCCGCCCTTTATTATCTTTTTCAGCTACCAATAGACCTGGCTCACCTTTCAAAATTTTTTCATAATATTGTTCAACGCCATAGTTGCCACTAAATTCGTGATTAACAAATCCTAAAATATGAGAAGCGAGTTCTTTTTCTGGATATTCTCGGGCATAATCGGGGAAAATTCGCACATCTTTAAGTTTTAATGCCTCAATTTGATCGGCTAATTTTTTGTCAACTTTTTTAGCAATTGGCGGGACATAAAGTTTATCATTATTAATTTTTTCAAAAATTTCTTTTTCGTCCAAATTTAAAATTGTCGCCAGTTGTTTGGCAATTTCACTTTTTTCTGGAGTATTTTTTGGCACCACTAAAATCTGATATTTTTGCACATTTAATGTAGCGGGTGTCAAATCAGCTTTGTCGTAAAAATAGATATTACCCCGTTCAGCTTCGATCGTTCTTTCATCTCGATACTGTTTTTGCGCAATTTCTGAATATTTTGAGTGCTCGATGACCGATTTTTGGAAAACTCGCAAAACAAGACCAGCGAATAGGACGAGCAGAATCGACGCCAAACTCTTCAAGCGAACTTGCCAAATTTCTTTCCTCGCCAATGACATTTTAGTTTTTAACTGTTTCTTCAGCCGGTTTTAGCTCGAGTTTTTCAATTTTTGTTTCAATCTCTTTCAAAGATTTTAATCTCAGAGCCTCCGCTTCCAAAGTTTCTCGATCTTCCTCTAGTTGGCTCTGTGTAACTTGTAGCTCTCTGAGTTGATATTTTTTTGTCGCTGATTGGGTTGACTGAGCTAGATAGAAAAGCGTTAAAGCGGCAAAAATCAAAAGGGTGATAAACTTCAATGATAATGGACCAATCTTGACTGATTGCTCAATGGTTCTTTTTTTCACTCCGACTTTGTCGGTATTTTTATTAGTTAGAATCAATTCCCCTCCGTATTATTATCTATTTTTCACGCTATTTTTTTAAGAAACTGGTAGCGACAACGAAGGAAAGTCAATTTCTTCTTGTGCTTCTTAAAAATAAATCAAAGAAGCACCAGTTAGGTTGGAAATCAACTCCTCTCCTTAAAACCTTCTGACAGATCCAGTCAAAGAGGCTATTCCTCATAACCAGACCGGTCAATGTCACTACCAGCTTTTTCACGAACTTATTCCGGCAATTAAATACCCATATCCGACATCGTTTCGGCAATTTTTTCCGCATCTTTTTCCGTTTTCTGTTTATATTCTTGCCAGACTTGGCTATCCCATATTTCTATGCGAGAGTAAAGTCCAGCCACAATAATATTTTTCTTTATTTTGGCAAATTTTTTTAAATAGTCAGGTAAAATAATTCGTCCCTGATTATCAGTTTTAACTTCGACTGCCCCAGCTAACATTAAGCGAGAAAATGCCCGAGCTTTTGCAGATGAAAAAGGCAATTCTGAAATTTTGGTCGCAATTTTGACCCATTCGTCTTTCTTGTAAAGAAACAAACAATTATCTAAACCACGGGTTACAACTGCGCCTTTTGTCAAATTACTTCTAAAGCGATAAGGAATGGATAGCCTGTTCTTAACATCTAAACTATGCTTAAATTCTCCAATAAACACTTAATTTCTTGATTATTTTCCACTTTCCCCCACTTTTTTCCACTTACTTGTCCTATATTACCACTCACTAACCACCTGTCAAGTAATAAAGCTGTGGATAAAAAATATTACACAAATTCACTAATAAGATAATAAGATTGAACATTTGGATTAAACCAATATACCCACCTGACAGGTGGGTATATTAATGGTTATCTGTACGAAAAAGGACCTCGTGAGAGGTCCGTTGTGGTATTGAATTATCATAAGCAAAGATAATGTTTTATTTGTGCTGAGGTTCTTCCCAGCTTTTCAACAAGTCTTATTTCTGACTTCATATTCATTAAAATCGTAATGATATAAGCTGCGACAATGTTTTTAACCGCTTCTTCTAAATCATCAAAATATTTGTCTTTAAAGTCAAACGCCTTAGAACGAACTAAATACTTTATTTTTCCATTTTCTTGTGATGTAGCCTCTATGTAATCCTGAATAACACCCTCGCTAGTCGGAAGTTTGATAGAAATTGCGTTTGTGTTTGGTGTACTACAATCTTTAATTTCAAAATTTTTAACACCTAATTCATTTAGAATTTCTATTGTTCTCTTAATCAATATTGTTGTCTGAGTATTCATTTATCCCCCTTTGTCCAAGTACGAATTATTAATTAGTATATAATTTTAAGTATAATTTATCAAGAAAAACATCACCAACCATTTCACACACCTACGATGTGTGAAATGGTTGGCATTGAAATTTATATCTTATATTGCTACAATTAGAAGCATGAAAATAGAAGAAAATAAAAAACGGACAGATAGCACGCTCGAGTATATGATAACGCTAGAGCCAAATGAATTAACTCGGGATTTTAACGAGATCTATAAAATATATTCAAAAGATGTTGAAATTAAAGGTTTTCGAGCTGGAAAAGCGCCAAAATTAATGATTATCGAAAAATTGGGATCAAACTTTTTATCCTCAAAACTACTCGATCATTCACTCCAAAAAAGCTATTCTGAAATTACTAAAAATAATAAAATCAAAGCTGTCGCTCAACCAAAAATTTCTATTACCAAATGGGTTTTTGACGCATTTTCAGAAAGTTCTGAAAATAATATTTTAGAATTCAAACTTGAAATTGCCGTCTTCCCTGAATGCCAACTTAAAGATTATAAAAAATTAAAAATCGAGAAAAAATTATTTGATCAAGTCACGGTAACTGATCGAGAAGTCGAAACGGTTATTGAGCAATTACAAAAACAGCGTGCTCGCTACAATCCCGTTTCTAGAGCTTCAAAAATTGACGATATGCTTGAAATAAATTTTACCGGCAAAATTAAAGGCGTACCGCAAGAAAAAATGACTAGCTCCAACCATCCCTTGGTTTTGGGTTCAAAAAGTATGGTGCCAGGTTTTGAAGACAATTTAATCGGTCTGAAAAAAGGTGCCAAAAAAGAGTTTAAAATTTCGTTTCCGAAAGATTACTATTCACCAGAACTGAGAGAACAAAAAGTTGATTTTGAAGTCGAAATTTTAGAGGTTAAAGAAGTTATATTGACAAAAGTAGATGATAAATTTGCTTCTAATTTTGGACACGGAAAAATAGATAATTTAAAAAAAGCCATTCGAAAGAGTATAAAAAATGAGAAAGAGGAACAAAATAAACAAAAAATCGAAGCTGAAATAATTAATAATTTATTAAAAAAATTCAAAATATCTATTAGCCCAATTATGCTTGAGGAAGAGCAAAGACGCTTACTTGAACAAATGAAAGAACGAGTTGGGAAACAAGGCTTGGGTTTTGAAAATTATCTAAAAATGTCAGGTAAAAACGAAGCAGAACTAGTCAAAGATTTTGAAAAACAAGCCCAACAAAATATTGAGGTTGGGTTATTGTTGGGTGAGATTGCTAGACAAGAAAAGATTGTCGGTAAACCTGAAGAAATTGGCAGAAAAACATTAGACAAATTGATTGATTTGGCTAAAAAAAATAGTTTATGAAAAAAATAAACAATCAATTTTTAATTCCAACTGTTTTGGAAAAAACTCATTTGGGCGAACGATCGTACGACATCTATTCACGACTTTTGAAAGATCGGATTATTTTTTTAGGGACTGAAATTGACGATGATTTAGCCAATCTAATTATGGCGCAAATTCTTTTTTTAGAAGCTGAAGATAAAGAAAAAGATATTCAAATGTACATCAATTCACCGGGTGGATTAGTAACTGCAGGCTTGGCAATTTACGATACGATGCAATTGGTTAAATGCGATGTTTCAACTATTTGTATTGGTCAAGCAGCTTCAGCTGCTGCTCTTTTGCTAGCTGCTGGTCAAGAAAAAAAACGTTATATTCTGCCAAATTCTCGAGTTATGATTCACCAAGTTATGGGAGGTTCGCAAGGTCAAGCGACTGATATTGAAATTCAAACTAAAGAATTACTAAGAGTCAAAAAACAAGTTAATGAAATTTTAGCTAACCACACTAAAAAAAGCCTTTCTCAGATTGAAAAGGATACCGATCGAGATTGTTTTCTCAGTGCTTATGAAGCAGTCAAATACGGAGTTGTGGATAAAATTATCAAATAATTTATTGTCTCATTTTTTTGTGGTATAATAAATTGAGAACTTATCTTGGAGGGGTAAGTACCTAGTTACAAATAATAAATAAGGAGGATATTGTGTTAGAGATATTTTCAAGTCCGGCTCTTATAATGATTTTAGTCATCGCTATTTTAGTCGTCGTTGTAACGTTAATTCCGATATTTGAACTAATCAACCTCAAAAAAAGCAAACCCAAACCTCTGCCTGAAAACGAAAATGAAAGTGAACCGATTGAACCACTTATGGTTAAACACACCAGTAAGTCATCGGTTTTGCTTGAAGTTGAATTTATTTTTGAGTGGCTAGCAAAATTAGTTATTTTTGTGGCTATATGTGTTGGATTAACTTATATGATTGTAATGCTTTTGGGTCCAAAATTCGAGGCTACTTCAACCCTTTTTGTTGAGATAAGTTCAAATGAAAATAAAACAGCGGTAAGTGATGTTCTAACCGCTTCGAGTAAAGTTGCATCTAACATAGCTGAGGTAGTAAAAAAAGGTGAAGTTGTTGATGAAGTAATCAAATCTTCAACCACAAAAACCTATACACGCAAACAATTAACTTCAAATTTGAGAGCCAATACAATCCGAGATACTCAACTGATAGAAATTTCTGTTCAAAATACGGACGCTTCCGAAGCTCAAAGATTAGCAAATATTTTTGCCTATACAACGATTGAAAAGTATAAAGATTTATTAGACGAAATGAACGGCGGGTCATATGCTCAGGTCAAAGTTATTCAGCAAGCAGAGTTGCCAACTGAAACAACCTTCCCGTCGATTAAACAAGCGATAATATTGAGTACGATATTGGGAACAATTATTGGCATCGGAGCCTTATTAGTAATTGATTTAGAAAAGAAAGCAAAAATAAAAATTGTCTAGAACTTAGAATAATTGAAATTATCAATATGGGTTTTTCTATCAGAATTAAAGATTCAAACTATAAGTTTTTCGTATTACTTTTGTCACTAGTATTTCTTCAAGTAATAATATTTGGTAGTGTTTTTTTACTCAAAGGGCTTCCTTATCAATTAATATTGAGCGTTATTTTTACCTCAACTATCTGTCTTACACCTTTGGTTTTTTCATTAATTAATTCTAAAGATCTACTTTCGCCCCCAGTTGGGGTTGGCTTTATGATATTTTTTTTCTATGTTCCTTCAGCTATTTATGGTTGGCGCCATCAAGATAAAATAATTTCGAATGTTGGAGATTATTTAGATGATGCGGTTTTATTGGCGGGTATTGGTTTTTTAATGCTTCTTTTGGGCTATTATTATTTTGGGTTTTTACATAAACATATTAAACATCGGTTAGTCTCTGTTTGGGAGCCAAAACGGGCAGTTTTTATATCTTTGTTCTTGTACTTTGTTGGTTTTGCGTTAAGAATTAATTATTTTTCATCTATTTCAAATGTCGGAGGACTTTTTAATAATTCCGCAAAGGTTATTTATACATCAGGCAATACGCAATTAATTGGCTTTTTGTTAAACCTACCCTTTATCGCCTTGTTGATGTACACAATTACTTTTTTTAAATTAGAAAAAAATAATCGTTACAAAGTATTAATTGGGATTGGGTTGGCATTACTAGTGATTCTTGAAATTGTAATGGCTTTTCCAACTTCAAGAAGATGGTATATTTTTCAAACATTAGTTTATGTTTTTGTTCCAATTTATTATCTTTATAAAAGATTTTCTAGCAAATCAATAATAATTGGTATGGTATTGTTTTCTCTTTTTATTGCACTTTTTTTCCCGCTCATGAACATCCATCGCCAAAGCGTAATTGAACTCTACCAAAAAGATAATAGTTTAAAATTATTTAATACGAAAACATTTGGTTTGACTAAACGAGAAATTACAAAATTAATTAAAGAAAAGTCTTATTTAAATTTTATTTATGAAGAACAAATGAGAAGATACGACCAATCCTCTGTCCTAGGAGCAATTATTTCGGACACACCGGAACAAATGCCATTTCAAAATGGAAAAACAATTTTTCCTGGTTTGGTTGGGTCTTTGATTCCTCGTTTTATTTGGTCAGACAAACCAACTATGTTTGACCAAAATATGTTTGGTTGGCGATATGGATTTATTGCTCCAAACGATGATAACACAACTGTCCTTTTTTCTTATATTGGCGAACTTTATCTTAATTTTGCCTGGCTCGGCGTTATTATTGGTATGTTTATATATGGGATTTTTTTCCGCTATGTTTATGAACTATGTGTTGGAGGAGGAAGTTCTTTGATACAAAGTAGTTTGGGAATTTTTATTTATACACTTTTTTGGACTCAAATTGTCCACATTGAAGCTTTATTTATTCCAGCATTGGGAGGAACAATCCAAACTTTAATATTACTAATACCGATATTATTATTCGTAAACAACAGAAATAAAGTAATTTCATAATTTTAAGTGCTTTTAAAATATTTTAAACTGTTTTATTTTTAGTAATGGTTTTCGGACCATAATAAGTGGATCGATTTTTAAATTATTTAGTTGCCAAGATTTGTACGATTCATAGTTGCTAACAATATGGCTCATAAAATTTCTAGTACTAACTCCACCATATCTCATTTTTACTAATACTTTTGAAACATTTACAAACTGATATTTTTTTGAGAAAAAAAGCCTCAGCACAAACTCATAATCAGACGCTAGGGTCATATCGGTTCGAAATTTTCCTATTTCATTATAAACTTTCTTTTTAACAAACAGGGTTGGATGAGGTGGATGATAACCAATTTTTAAATCTTTCAAACTATACTTTCTAGTTTTCCAAGACCGAACTATTTTTTCAAACTTTTCATCATACATTTCAAGTCGGCTGTAAAAAAATTCAATTCTATTCTGTTTAAAAGTACTATTTATCAAACTTAAAACATTTTTGTCGGCAAAAATATCATCTGAGTTTAAGATTACAATTATTTCTCCTTTAGCTAGTTCGATGCCTTTATTCATTGCATCGTAAATGCCATAATCTTTCTTAGTATTGATTTTTAATTTCTCTAATTTTAAACTCTTTAAAAGTTCGATCGTGCCATCGGTCGAGCCACCATCAATAATTATATGCTCGTAATTTTTGTAGGTTTGATCATAAACAGATCGGATACAATCCTCAATATATTTTTTATTGTTTAGCACGACTGTAATTATTGAAATTTGCATAGTAAGTTCAACATATCACAAACAATTAAATAGTCCAGAATTTATTTGAATAATTATCTTTTTTTATATTTTTGAGCCGGATTGCCTTGATAAATATAGTTTGATTCTAAATCATTTCTTGCAACTGATCCAAGTGATAAAATACTCCCCTCTTTACATCTAACACCCGGAGCAACTATTGATTTTGCTCCCAACCAAACCCCATTTTCAATGACAATTTTTTTAGTCACCAAATTAAAACTCTCTTTGCGATAATTGTGTCCGGCTGAAACTAAATAGACTCCTTGGCTAATACAAACATTTTTTCCAATAATTATTTCATCGATATTGTCAATCCAAACCCCCTCACCAATCCAAGAATTATCGCCAATTGTTAAATTCCATGGATACTTAATATTAATATTTGGTTTTATCACAATATTTTTTCCAACTTTTGCACCAAATAATTTTAATATATTTATTGTAAATTGATAATTGGTGAAAATGGGTGATTTTAAAACGAATATATTTACAATATACCAAACCATTCGAATAATAATATTTTTTCGATATTTTTTTGATTTAAATTTTGATAAATTTTGTATTTTCAAATTTGATAATTATATAAATTTTTTACCGCTTTAATTAAGCCAACACGATATTTTTTCTGATAAATTTTTATCTCATAAATTTTACTATCGACTAAAAAACGGTACCAAAAACACTGCAAAAAATGAAACTGCAAACCGGCTAAGCCATCTAAAAATCCCAACAAAATTATATAGCGATAAAAATAATAGAAATAAACCCGTAAAAAAAGAGGCGCCTGATTGTACAATCTATTTTTTAACCACCTTCTTTTTTGATCCTGATAGCTATTACTATATTTAGTCGGTTCCGGTTTTTTTAAATTCAATAAATAATCAACTGCCTCTCTAGTTGCGTACCAATCATGTTTCAGTGTCCAAAAAGATAAACTGTTTAGATTATGATCAACAATATCTTTCTTTATCCGTATTGAATTTCCAGCTAATAGTTTAATATGTTCATCCATATGGCGGGTTTCACAAACAGCTTTTTGATAACGGAATAATCTTAATAACCAAGTCGGGTAAAAACCACCAAAATGAATCCATTGATTTCTAAATATTACTTTTCTCCTGAAATATATTCCGCTGACATCTTGATTAATTTTCGGTAAATTATTTTCTAAATATTTAATTAAATTATTTTCTAAATATTCGTCTGTGTCAAGTCTTAATACCCATTCGGTTTTTATCGGACAATTTTTTAAAGCCCAATTTAATTGTTTGGCATAATTTTCAAATCTATGTTGAAATATTTCAACTTTTTTGTATTTTTTAGCTATTTTGAGTGTATCATCTGTTGAAAACGAATCAATTATAAAAATTTTTTCAGCAATTCCTGATACTTTATTAATAAATCTCTTAATATGTATTTCTTCGTTTTTTGTCAGAACGATGGCTGTGATTGATAAATTCATAGTTTTATTATTACTAACAACATTGATTTCCATATATATGGCAATCTGCCAACGCCAACAAACTGTACGATTTTTAAACGGTTTTTAAATAATATTTTGCTAATCACTGAATATGAAAAAAATCTTATATGCCCTCCTACAGCATCAGAATGAAAATGCTTATCCCATAAATTAAAGATCGAAATTGTTAAATTTTTTATATAGCCATGATAGGGAGTTGATAAAACAATAATACCACTTTTTCTTAACAATTTATTTAAATTATTTAAATACTTTTCAATTTCAAAAATATGTTCAATAACCTCAGTACTAATGATTAAATCATACTTTCCTAATTTTTGTTTAAATAATTTATTATCGGTTAAATCGCTAATCAATAAATTTTGGTAATACTTAAAATATTTTTTTGGTATTTTTTTTGGAACCTGGGGTTTTATATCAATTCCATTTATGTCTTTATAACCTAAATTGAATAATTTTGTAACTATGTAACTGTTTCCACAACCAAAATCTAGTATTCTAGCCTTTAAGGAAATTTTATTATTTTTTAATATTTTTATTATTTTCGGAAGAATTATTTTATTAGCTTCGGTTGGCTTAATCATAATGTTGTTTAATAATTTTAGCGTACAATTTATTTATTTTTTGAACAACTATTTTTGCATCAAATTTTTCTATAACCAATCTTTTTCCATTAATTTGATATTTAGTATAATTTTTTTCTATAAATTCAACTGCTTGCACCAAGCTATATTTTTCAGGATTGATTGTTACCCCACAATTATATTTTTTTACATATTCGCTTATTCCAGCTTTACTGCTGACAATCACCGGAGTTTCTAATACTAATGATTCTGCAATTGAATTGCCAAAATTTTCGTTCACAATTGATGATAAAATTGTGCAAAAAGATTGGCTAATTAATTTACTTTTTTTATTGGTATTTTGATTATTTAGTAATTTTATCCGTTTATCGCCTTTAGATAGTTCTTTGATCTTTTGATAATATTTAACATCTTCAATCTCTCCGGCAATTATTAATTGATACTCTAACTTTGTTTGAATAAATTGATTGATCAATTCTGCAACTCCTTTGTTTTTTGCTATCCTCCCTAAATAGAGAATAATTTTTTGCCTTTTTATTTTTGTTGTCTTTTTGGGCTTTTCTATTGGGTTAGCGATTACTTCACAATTTTTATTATCAATTCCATCGACTGAATCATTTTTTTCGAGCCTTGAACTATAAATAATCGATGCTGATTTATTAATTAATTTAATAATTAATTTTAGATATAGTAATTTAATTGTTTTGTTATTTGCGTAAACTGCATTTTTATCCAGCGATCCTTTTGGAAATAATACATAAGGTTTATTAAATAAAATGCAAAATATAGTTCCTATAAGAAAATGGAAATTCCAAATTGAATTAATTTGGATTAAATCAAATTTATGAATATTTTTAATTAAATAAGTAATTAGCTTAGGTGAAAAAGTAAAATTTTCATTAAAATAATAAGGTAGATATTTAACTTTTATTTTATCTACAAAACAAGTATTTATTTCTTTTTTAATTCCAGCTTGAGATGTGATTACTTCAATATAATTATTTATTGATAAATATTGATTGATAATTTTCATTGAAAATATTGGACCACCAAATTTAGTGGCTGGATAGTAACTCGGTGTAATGTGCAATATTTTCATATATTCATTATTTGTTTCTATACTCAGTTTACTTGAATAATAATTAAAATCAAAATTATGGTACAATCGTTTTATGCCAGAATTACCAGAAGTTGAAACCATTGTTAGGGGTTTAAATCAAGCGATTGTTGGACGCAAAATACGATCAATCGATGTGTTGGTTGATAAACTTTTTATTGGAAATAAAAATAAGATATTAAATTCAAAAATATTAGGCGTTGAACGGCTCGGGAAAACTATTTTGATTTACTTTGAAAATAAATATCTTTTACAAATCCACTTAAAAATGACAGGACAACTGATTTTCTTGGAAAATAAAATCAAAAACTCGAAACTCGAAACTCGAAACTCGAAACAAAAACCAAATTCTAATTTCAAAATAAAAAACAAAATTTTTCGGATTTCGGATTTCGGATTTCGGATTTCTACGCAAGGCGTAGTCGGTGGTCATCCAGATAAAAAATATAATCAACCATTGCCACATAAATATACCCACATAATAATTAATTTTACTGATGGTTCAAATCTATTTTACAATGATTTGAGAAAATTTGGATGGATGGCGATTTGCCAACGGCAAATCGAAATAAAAGATAAAATATTAAATATTAAAATATCAGATCAAAATTTAAAATTATATCAACAAATTATAGGTATTGATGCATTATCTAATAAATTAACTCCGAAATATTTAACTGATAAATTTAAAAATAGAAAAATAACCATCAAGCAAGCTCTGCTCGATCAATCAATTATTTCTGGAATAGGCAATATTTATAGCGATGAGATATTATTTTGCGCTAAAATATTACCCTATAAAAAAGCTGGAAAATTAAATGAATCTGAAATAAAAACAATTATTAAATTTATTCCAATTATTTTAAACAAATCAATTGATTTAGGAGGAACATCTCGGTCTGATTATATAAAAATTGACGGCAGTCGAGGTGATTATTTTAATCATGCTTTCGTCTATGGTCGAGAAAACAAAAAGTGCCGAAAGTGTAATACAAAAATAAAAAGAATAAAAATCGGACAACGCTCCAGTCATTTCTGCCCAAATTGTCAAAAATAATTAATCCAACCGAAATCACACATCGTAGGTGTGATTTCGGTTTATAAGATATTTTTATGAAAATATTGAGAGCAAGTGGGTTTGTTTTAATGAGAAAAAAGATCGGCGAAGCGGATCGTTTAGCAACTATTTTTTCCAAAGAGTTCGGTAAAATCATAGTCTTGGCGAGAGGCGCCAGAAAGCTGAAAGCCAGAAATATTGGCAAACTTGAACCATATTATTTAATTGATTTTCAATTTATCAGAGGGAAAAGTTTTAATATTTTAACTAACATTGAGATTGTTAAACCCTATGCATTTATCGTTTCAAAAGATACAAAAAATATTCTGCAACTAATAAATAACTTCACACCGGACGAACAAGCAGAACTAAAGGTATTTTGGTTGCTTGAAGAATCTTTTAAACTTTTAAACAAACAAAATCTAAATATTCTCCCCTACTTTAAATTAAAATTTTGGTTTTTTGAAGGACTGATTGACACTCAGCAATTATTTGAAAGCCAAAATAAACTAGATCAACTTTTTTATCAAATCATCAATCATAACCTTAATTATTACTTAAATTTAATTGAATCAACCAATAACCAAAACCAAATCAACCGCTTAGAAAAAGCGGTTGATTTATTCGAAAGCAAGCTCAAGCCTAATTAGATAGAGTTAAGCTAACCGGTGCTATTAAGAGTTTTGTATCAGGTTGGTTGGTTCTAATCCAAAAACCTTGGTATTTACTGAGTGTATCACTTGGCGAAACAATTAGGTAATTGTTGGTAGCTGAATTAATTGCGTAAGCTTGTGTGACAATCCCCGCAGAAATTGCATCGCTAATAGATGCAATCCGATTACCTATTTTAACAAATATATGACTATCGTCATAACTAATAGTGGTTGAATATGGATTACCAACCATCGTCCAAGCTGAAGCATTAAGCGGAATTTCAAAAGCATGAGCTTGAGTCGTTGATAAGGTTTGTATTCTTTCTAGATTATCCGATGCGTCGGCAACTCGATCTTTTTCTGAAAGAACGAATGTACTTGCACCCAATCCAACCGGACTCGCAGAAGTATACTGATCCTCATAACTGTTAATCGAACTTTTGTACCAATACATATGTGGCAAGTAAATACTTTCATCAATTCCAAACAGTCCTGCAAATCGAGAAATTGCTGTATTGATTGGGGTCGCTTCGTAAGGCAAGGATAGCATATTCCAACCAGCCTTTATAGGTATATTCTTTACTAATGATGTAAAGGTGCTTGAAGATGGATAATTATAGGTTGTATTGTGCCCATTGATATCCGGAGCAGCTTGATCGGGTGTAGTGGTAGTAGTCGTCGTTGGCACAGCAGTTGT